>JAEEGL010326448.1_pt1 | contig 48512 bp, 33 predicted proteins | sample 9134231 | NCBI WGS metagenome assembly JAEEGL01 (sample SAMN16246548, study PRJNA631951) | gut metagenome | biome: gut microbiome; feature: rumen; material: fiber-attached | host: Bos | place: Iran: Karaj | collected 2018-10 | reverse complement strand
GTATTCCCTGCAAGGAATACGCTTTCCAGTTTGATATGCCGCCGGCCGTGAAACCCGTATACAATATATGTGTGAAAAACTGACACTGCCGTCAGGAGGGAGGAATGACTTTGCTGTACCCAGAGACCGCAGCAGATGTTCGTGAGATTATTCTCGCAGCGAGGCGTTCCGGAAAAGGGATCGTTCCCGTCAGTTCCGGACCGCCGCATTTCCACGGAGCATCCGTGAATCCGGAAGCGGACACCCTCGACCTGTCGCGCATGAAACGCGTGATGGACATCGACCGCAGAAGCCGGTTCGTCCGCGTGGAACCGGGCGTGACCTTCGGGGAACTGCTGCCTCAGGCAGCCGAACAGGGTCTGCGCCTGAACCATCCCTTGCTCCCACGTCCGTCAAAATCCGCCGTTGCCAGCGCACTGGAACAGGAGGCTGTGCTGATTCCCAAGTATCAGTACGACTATCCCGATCCCCTGCTCACGGTGGAGACGGTCTTCGGGACCGGGGACATCTTCCGTACCGGCTCCGCAGCCGGCCCCGGGACGTATGAGGAGAACACCTCGGACAAGGTCATTCCCTGGGGACCCGGCCCCTTCGATTACTATCGGTTCCTCACCGCTGCCCAGGGTACGATCGGAGTCGTTACATGGGCGACGCTCAAAGCGGAGATCGCGCCGTCCGCGAGCCGGCTGTTCTTCATCGGCTCCGTCTTTCCGGAACTTCTGCTCGACCTTGCCGGCAGGCTTCTGCTCGACAGGGTCCCGGATGAGTGCGTCATCCTGGACCGCAACGCGTTTGCCATGGCCTTTGCCGAGGCCGGGCGGGAGGACGAGTTCCGCACAGCTGCCGCCCCGTGGACGCTCCTGTGCCGGGTCTGCGGATATGACCGGTACCCGGAGGAACGCGTGGAGATCTACAGCGGATACGTGAGGGACGCCTGCGCAGCCTTCGGCCTGACCGCAGAAACGGAGCCCGCCATCCCGGCCGCCCCGGCGGAGATCGAGCGGATGCTGACCGACTGCGACAGGAGAGAGACATACTGGAAACTGAAACGAGGCGCCGAGCGGGAACTGCTGACGCTGGTTCCTCCCAGCAAGGCCGCCGGCGTACTGGCGGAGATGACGAATTCCTTCCCCGACGCAGGTTTCGTCGTCAGTCCCCAGGTCCAGGGGCGCGCCTTCCGCATCGAATGCGATCTTTTCCTTGAGGACGACGCTTCGCAGACCGCGGCCGCCGATGAGGCGCTGTTCTCCCTCGCCGGACGTCTGGTCCCCCTGGGGGCCTACTTCGACCGGCCGTACGGGCGCCTGCCGGAACTGCTGTACAGAGACCCCCTGGCCCTGGACGCCATGAAACGGCTGAAATCCATCTTCGACCCGGACGGCATCCTGAATCCGGGCAAGCTGTGCTTCTGAGGAGGTGTCACCGTGTCTGATCTGAACCGGTTCCGCTACACCATGGAGAGCTGCAACCACTGCGGCCAGTGCAAGTGGATCCTTCCCCACCGCATGTCCGGCTGGGACTTTGCCGAGGTCTGCCCCATCCATCATCATTTCGGTTTCGACGCCTACTCCGGTCAGGGCCTGGTGAATATCGCCAGGGAAGTCATGGAGGGAAAACTCGAACGTACGGACGAGCTTGCGGACATGGTCCACACCTGCGCCGCCTGCGGCGCCTGTGACGTCAACTGCAAAAGCGTGCGGGACATGGAGGTGCTCGAGACCATTTATGAACTGCGCCATGATCTGGCTCAGGCCGGCCATCTGCCGGATTCCTGCCGCCGCATGGCGGAAAACGTATCCGCCGGATGCGATCCGTTCGGGGTCCCCCTGGCCGAGCGCTTTTCCTGGCTGCCCGGGGATTTCCGGGACGATCCAGATTCGGACACCGTCCTTTTCGCCGGCTGCAGCGCTTCCCGCGATCCCGGTCCCGTTCTCGCTGCGATCCGGATCCTGAAGGCGGGCGGCGTCCCCTTCCGGCTTCTCCGTGAGGAGGAGCGGTGCTGCGGCGGCGCCCTGTGGCGCAGCGGACAGCAGGAAACTGCCGGAGATCTGATCCGCGGCAATGTCGAAGCCTTCCGAAAAGCTGGTATCCGGACCGTCATCACCGTGTGCGGAGAGTGCTTCGGTGCGTTCCGCTCGATCTATCCCAGATTCGTAAAGCCGGGTTTCCGGACCGTCCACATCTCTCAGGTCGCCGCCGGTCTCATCCGCGAAGGGAAACTTGCCTTCAGGCAGGATGCCCGCCCGCTGACTGTGACCTATCACGATCCCTGCATGCTCGGACGGCTGTCCGAGGAATACGTCCCCTGGGAGGGAGAGATCCGTTCCTACGGGCTGCACGTGCCCGAAAAACACTGGAACCGCGGGGAGTTCGGCGTGTATCAGGAGCCCAGAGACGTGCTTTCCGCCCTGCCCGGGATCACTGTACGGGAGATGACTCGCCGCGTGGAGGAGTCCTGGTGCTGCGGCTACTGGACCGGCCAGGCCGATCCGGAGTGCGCCGCCGCAACGGCTGATGAACGCATGCGTGAGGCCCGTTTCACGGACGCCGAGGCCATCGTCTCGTGCTGCCCGTTCTGCAGGACCGCCCTGAGCGGTGCGGGCGACCCGCTCCCGGTCGTCGATCTGGCCGAGCTTGTCGCCGGCCGTCTTGCATAGGAGGTGCCGTCATGAGTCTTCCAAGAGCCGTTTACGCAGAACTGGAAAGCGTCGTCGGAAGCCGCAACATCAGTGAAAAGGAATACATCCTTGCCGGCAACCGGGCGCAGACGCCGGAGATCCCCTTCCCGCACAGGAGCGCCGACGCCATCGTTCTGCCCGGCAGCACCGAGCAGGTCGCGGAGATCGTCCGGATCTGCAACCGTCACGGGGTCCGTTACGTAGGCACCGTCTCCGGCGGCATCCCCACGGCCTACGCCACAGAAGAGAACACCATCCTGATCCATTTCAAGCGCATGAACCGGATCCTCGAGATCAATGAAAAAGACCGCTATGCGGTCGTCGAGCCCGGCGTGCGCCACGTGCAGCTGTACCCGGAAGTCCGGAAGCGCGGCCTGAGCTATACGGCCGCTGCCGTCGGCCCGGGCGGCTCCGTCCTGGTGAACATCGCCTGCACCGGCGGCGATCATCACAACCAGTACGGCTCCTCCCGTCCGACCCGCTACCTGCTTGGGGTGGAAATGGTCACGCCGGAAGGCGAGATCCTCCGCACCGGCTCCCTGGAGGCCGGCGCCGGCTGGTTCTGTCCCGAGAGCGCCGGCCCCAGCCTCAGAGGCGTCGTGAAGGGCTACAGCGGCAATGCCGGACATATCGGCATCGTGACGAAATGCGCCATCGCGCTGGATAGATGCAAGGGACCTGCGGAGACCCGTTCCGAGGGAGTGAGCCCGCACAGCCGCATCTACATGGACGGCGGCTGCAGCCGGGTATATGTCTTCAACTACTCCTCCATTCAGGACGTCGGTCGGGCGATGCTCGCCCTGGGCGAGTCGGAGGTCGGCGCCACCGTACAGAAGTACTTCTACCTCCCCCTTTCCCTGATGATGACCGCCTCCGCCAATGAATTCTGGGAGAAATGGGGTCAGTTCAGGGAAGCTTTCCCGATGCCCCTCGTCGTGCATCTGGCTCCACACTCCGTCCGCGAACTCGAATATGAGGAGAAGATCCTCTTCGACGTCATACGCGAAACGGGCGGTGTCCGTCTGCCCCGCGATCTGGAGAAATGGTGGGAGGAGCACATGGATTACTTCATGATCGTCTCCCGTCTGCAGAGCGTCCTCCGCCTCGGCGGCAGCTGGCTCCCCATCAAGACCGGTGGCGAGTCCGTCCGCCATCTCTGCGATATCGGGGATTCCATCAGCGGATTCATTCATGATTTCACCGATACCGGAAAGATCTTCGACGCCCCGCAGAACTACCAGATCATCCCGATGGAATACGGCCACTTCGCCTCCTTCGAACTGCTGTTCATGTGGGACCGCCTCGACCCCAACTCCTTCCGGTACATGCAGGAATTCTGCACGGTCTCCAGGGAAACGGACCTGAAGAACCACGCCCACTCGATGACAGCCGGAGGGTATGGCAAGGCGGGCGAGGCGCTCGGCCGTCTGTACTGCAACTGCCACCTTTGGGCAGGCCGCATCCGTGAAGCTTTTGACCCTTCGTTTACCATGGATGCCTGACATCCTGTCATCTGCGCAAAAATCCCGCCACCGCATTCCGGTGGCGGGATTTTCCTGTTTTTTGAATCCTCCCGGACCTGTTTCCGCTGACGCGTTCTCAGAGGTTGTTCTCCGTACGGGAGATCAGGTCGTTCTGGCAGTCCAGGGAAAGCTCGATGAAATAGGCCGAGTAGCCGGCGATGCGGACCACCAGATCCCGGAAGGTATCCGGGTCGGCCTGCGCCGCCCGCATGGTCTCGGAGGATACGATGTTGTACTGCACCTCCATGCCGCCTGCGTCCATATAAGCCTGGGTCATCTGCCTGAGTTTGTCTATGCCGTCCGGACGGCTGAAGGCCGAGGGATGGATCCTGATGTTCAGTGCCAGGCCGTTCATAAACTTGCCATGCTCGAAGCACAGGGCCGAGGACAGCACCGCGGTGGGACCGCACTTGTCGCGTCCCTGGGCGGGAGAGGCCGCGTCAGCAATGGGCTTGCCCGCCAGGCGCCCGTCGGGGGTGGACCAGGTGGTGTACCCCTGCGCTACGTGGCTGGCGGCGCTGTACATGCCGCCCTTGAAGATCTTGCTCCGGGAGCTGTAGCACTGCTTGCAGATGTCGTAGTAGGTATCGATGGCCCACTTCATCTGGGCATCGGCATAGGGATCCGCGTTCCCGTAGTGAGGGACTTCGGACAGGATCTTCTGCCGCAGGGTCTCATAGCCCTCCCAGTTGGCCATGTAGGCGTCGTACAGTTCCCTTGTCGTGCACAGTTTCTTGTCGAAGCACATGTACTGGATGGTGGTCAGGGAGTCGGCCACGGTGGCGAGGCCGACGGCAGTGCTGCCGAAGCTGTTGTACTTCGCGCCGCCGCATACCACGTCCTTTCCGTTCTCCATGCATCCCTCCATGGATATGGACAGGATCGGGTGCTGGTCGTGGTACATGAAGATATACTCCACATAGTTCTCGACGGACACCTGCGCTTTCAGCACGTAGGTCGCCAGTTTCTTCCACGCCTCCTTGACCTCGTCCAGGGATTTCATGTCGTACAGATAGCCGGTATGGATACTGCACTGTTCGCCGTTGTACGGGTTCTTGCCGTCGTTCAGTGCCATCACCAGGATGGTGCTGTACTGTGTGTAGGCTTCCGGCGGCGTGGTGCCGTTTCCGGCTGCGTAGTCGTTGCCGGATCCCGTGATCTCCTGGCAGCCGATCAGAGCGTAATCCCGCGCGTCATGCAGGGAGAAACCCAGTTCCTTCATGGTGCCGGGGATGATGACGTCATCGTTCTGGAACAGCGGAAGGCCGCCCACAAGGCGGTTGACTTCTATGGCGCACTCCCAGAGCCTGTCCGGGGTGTTCTTGTTGATGCGCAGGGAGATGGTGGGATCGTGCAGACGAAGCCGTCCCAGCGTCTCCAGCGTCATATAGGTCACGGGATTGCTGGCGTCCATTCCCGTATCCGGATCGACGCCGCCGACGGTGGTGTGCAGGTAGGTGTTGCCGATGCCCACGATCACGGTCAGAGCGCCGACGCCCCCGTTGTAGAAGCTGTTCACCTTCATGAAGAAGCAGTCGGTGATCTCCTGCGCCTGATCCATGGTGATGCGGCCGGCTTCCAGATCGGCTTTCAGATACGGCCAGGTATACTGGTCGAACCGGCCGAAGGAACCGATGTCCCCCATACCGGACAGCGCCACCATGACCTCGTACAGCAGCGTTCCCTGGCAGGCCTGCCGGTAGGTCTGCACGGGATTCTCCGAGATCCATACCAGGTCGTCGCCCATGGAACGGAGCTCCGCCTTCCGGTCGGGATCGGAGCACTTTTCCGCTTCTTCATAGCATTTCTGGCCGTAGCGCTTCAGCAGCGTCATGGCACCGGTGCAGACGATATCCACTGACTGGTAGAAAAGGCTTTTCTCCAGGTCGTCCCCCATCAGGTTGTTGCGGTGGGCGTCCAGCCAGTCCCTGGCCTGCTGCCGGATGGCACGGTACCCCATGGAAAGGATCTTGCCGTAGCCCGGCGTCGAGTGCCCCGCGGGCATGATCGCAATGGGCATGTTTGCGCCGAAAGACCGCACGCCCAGACGGTTGAGCTCGTCATAGCCCTCCGGCTGCCAGGCGCTGGCGATGGCGTTGATGGTGCGCCCCTCCCAGTATGCGCTGACTTCCTTTAGCGCCTCGTAATCCTCCTGGGTCATGAACATGCGGAGCTCATCCGTATCGGGATTGTGGTAGCAGCCGTCCTCCCCCTTTTTCCAGACGCCCTGATCCGCGAGCTTCACATAGATGCCTCCGCCGCCCCAGCGGGGATTGCCCAGAGTACCGCAGAAGTACTTGGCGGAGTTGGCCACCAGCACTTCGTATTCCTCCACGCGGACGGTCATCTCCTCGCAGATCGCCTTGAAGATCAGGGCGTTGCGTATCACGGGGATCACGTTTTCATATTTCTTGTACGCATTGGTAATGATCACGGAACGCTCTGAGTCCACCTGGAAGTATCTGTCCCTTACGCGTTCATGCATGACCTTCATGCGTTCCGTTACCGGGCGAAACTGATACATTATTTACCTCCTGTCTGTTCCGTTGGGATCTGTCCTGTTCTCTCTGCCCGCCGGGCTATTCCGCCGTTGACGGATCCGACTCCGTATCCCCGTTCAGACCAGATACGGGATCGGGTCGGTAAAAAAACGGTCTTCGACCTCCTCGGGCACGCCGTACTTGCCGATCATGATGAACAGATCCTGATCCTCGCCGTCGACGGTCCTCTTTCCGAAGGCGCGGCCGACGCTGTACATGCGGTCCCAGTTGTCCAGGAAGCACAGCGTGTCGCTGCGGAAGCCGAAGCGCTCGGCCAGCAGCTTCTCAAGATTCTGCTCCGTCACGCTGACCAGATACATCGCTTCCTTGATCTTGATGTAGTAGGCCTGCTCGTCACTGCTGGGCATCTCCTGCATCAGGGCGCGGATCCTCTTGGTGGCATCCGGCACTTCCTTCGTATCCACTCTGTTCTTCGGATATCCGATGCGGTACCAGTGGGGGTCGTGATACACATGCACGGTGGACAGGTTGTGCCCATAGACCCAGCGCACGCAGGTGCCGGCCACATCGGCGGTGAAACCGTGGCGCTTCAGATCGGTGTGTTCCTTGCCCTCGATGGCGATGTACCCGAAGCCGAAGTGGGTCTCGATGATATACGGATAATAGGGATTCTCCCCCGCCTTGCACAGCAGGAAGGTCACGAGTTCCTGTTCCAGATCAATCACGAAGGTGTGGTTTTCCCTGTGGTCCGTTCCGTCGATGGTGAAGGTCAGCAGATACGTCCAGTCGTCGGATTTCCGACACTCATAGGTCTCCTTCTTCATGGGGCTGCCTCGGAAGCTCCACTCCAGATCCGTTTTTCCCGTCACCTTGAGCAGATACTCGCCGGCCTCTTCGCCCGTATCAAGGACGAATTTGAACTCCTTTCCCTCCAGTTCGAAGCACTTCGGGGGGCAGTACTGGTTGATGGACTTCTTTCCCGCGATGGGACCGTACTTCTCGATCAGATTCATGTGGAAGACCTCCTGATTATGATGATATGTATTATTATTCTTTTTCTCTTTTCATGTCTGTCATGCACAGTCTCAGCGCCCGTAGCGGTCCGCCAGGAAGAAATAGCAGGAGGATGTCCAGGCTGACCAGAACAGTCCGCGCTCCCCGTACGCCGTCAGCGTACGGTCTTCCTGCCCGGACAGGGCGTTGTAGATGTGATAGAACCCGTGTTCCTTCAGTGCCGCGCAGTATTTTCGTCCGACCTGCTCCGCCAGATCCCGTCTGCCGCATGCCTCCAGTGCCAGACACAGGAAGAACTGCGCGGGCGTGATCACGCTGCCGGAGCAGAATCCCCCACGGTAATACTTGCTGTCCAGCGCCTCGGAGGCCAGGCCGTACGGGGTATCGAATCCGCCCTCCCGGAAGATGCGGGCGATGCTCTTCTCCCGGATCTCCTTCGGCAGCCTCTCTCCCAGCACCAGCGGAAGGTAAAGGGAAATGTTGTCGCAGTCGGAACGCTTTTTCGTCTCGCAGTTGAACGCAAACCAGCCTTCTCCGTCCCAGAAGCTGCCGACGATCCTGTCGACCATTTCTCTGGAGCGTCGGAGATATCCGGCCTGTTCTTCCTCCGGCATCCCGCACCGGCTTCCGAACCGGGCGATGGCCTCCAGCTGCAGTGCCAGGAAGGCGTTCAGATCGGGTCCCGCCAGCGGCATGCCGAGCTTGTACTGCGGCGCATCCTCCCAGCCGGTCTCAAGGGCCTTGAAGTATTCGCACAGGCCGTCCCTGTCGCAGTCGCGGTACCTGAAGTAGTAATCCGTTGCGCGGATCATCCGCTCCAGAAGCCACCACTTCTCCTCATCGGACGGATCGGCTGCGTCCACGACGCCGTTCTCCATCAGCCACAGCAGCATCATGCCCTGCACGGGCGGCTTCATGGCCGGCCGTCCCGGCACATCCTTGTACGGTACGGCATCTGCCAGGCGGCCGTTTCTGTCCTGAAACTGGAAGCAGGAACAGAAAACATCCCACGCCAGTTTCGGATTCCGTTTCAGGCAGGCGGCCTGCATCGGCATCTGCCACGCAAAGGCCTGCTCGAAGATGCAGTGGATCATCTTCACCATCGGCCGGTGATAGTCGTTCTCGTCGTCGGGACCGACCATCATGTTCCACGTCTGCCACAGCGCCTGCAGACGTTTTTCCTCATACGGCGCGGGCAGTTCCGGCATGATCTCGGCGCAGAAGCTGTCGAAGTCCTCTCTGACGCTGGAGACGCATGCCTCATAGGACGGATAATCACCGACCGGCCGGAGATCCGGATCAAAGGGGCAGTCGTCGAACGCGACCTGAAGGACCCCGTTCTCATCCGGCAGGATATCCAGGAACATGGGACCGGCCTTGATCGTTCCGGCGATCGGCGTGATCACGAGGTTGGTCATGTTGAACTCGATCATTCTCCGCCCCGCCGCATCGAGCAGCGGGATGGATGTCGGCCCCGGGAACCGGAGCGGCGGAGGCGTGACCCTCAGCGTCAGTCCGTCCGTTCCATAGGCCATCATCAGTTTCTTCTCCCCAAGGCAGAACCGCAGGCTGCCCTGTGCCGTCTCCAGGATGACCTCGTAGGGCGTGGTGTTGATGAAAGCCGCCGCCGGAAGCCCCTGGCTGATCGGCTGCAGCAGTACCTGGCGGTAGTTGTTCGGCGAGGCCATGCTGGTCATCGCGTAGCCCAGGGAGCGGCTGTTGCAGAGCCACAGGCTGCTTTTGCCGCGGACGTTGACCCCGTTGTTGTCGTTGGCGAACGACATATAGGAGCCTCGGCGCGAGTACGGCGTATCCAACAGATTGATAAACTGATCCACTGCTGTCCCTCCTCAGATTCGTCTCATAGCCTGTGCCGTCATACAGGCACAGTATCCCTTGATGATATTGTATATCGTCCTGCCGTGCCGGACGCATATTAATAAGGTATGGCTATAACTCCGGCGTTATGACTGAAGCCCGGAATCCTCTCTAAGGGGATCCCGGGCTTCTTTCCTTCACCTGTTATCGATCCTTCCGTTTCCGATGCTCTTCATCCACACATCCACGGTCATCGGGGTCTCAAATCCCCAGTCCTCCGCAGCGTTTTCTGCCGTCTTCACGAATCCGTTGTTCCTCAGCACACGGGCCGACGCAAGATTATCCGTCATCGTGGTCGCGGTAACACGCCGGATATCCGTCTGTTCCTCCAGTCCCCGGAGCATGAGCTGCAGCGTTTCCGATGCCAGTCCCTTTCCCCAGCATCTGCTGAGCAGCCGGTTTCCGATACTGACGCTGCGCCGCTCCGGCCGGAGGTCATACCATTCTGCCAGTCCGCAGAATCTTCCGTCCTCAAAGATCCCCAGGATCAGAGATTCGTCCAGACACTCGCCGTAGAGTCCGTCGATAACGGTACGGATATCCGGATATCTTCTCTCATAGAGGAAGGCGGGCAGATAGCGGTAAACTGCGGCGTCCCGCACCATCTCCTCCAGTGCCGGCGCGTCCCGCTGCTCCAGACGGCGCAGAACGATCCTGGGACTTTCCAGGCCGCGCAGGCTCTCAGCCAGCCGTCTCATTCCCGACCGCTTCACTTCGCGTAGGTCTCGAACCAGTCCGTGATCTCCTTCAGCCGGCGCAGCCGGTGCTTAGGCTTTCCGGATCGGGACAGTTCATGGTTCTCCCCGTGGAACAGGCACAGGCGCGCCGGGACATCTCTCTGCATCAGCGCGGTGAACATCTGAAGGCCCTGCTCCAGCGGGCAGCGGTAGTCCTCGTCGGAGTGGATGAACAGTGTCGGCGTCTTCACGTCCTTCGCGTATTTCAGCGGCGACTGCTCCCACATCTTCTCCGGGGATTCGAATATGTCCCCCGCCGTCTGGTCAGCGCTGAAGTACGGTCCGATATCCGACACGCCGTAAAAGCTGAGCCAGTTGGAGATGGACCGCTGGGACGCAGCGCAGCAGAAGCGGCCGGTATGTCCGATGATCCAGTTGGTCATGAAGCCTCCGTAGCTGCCGCCGGTCTCGCATACCCGGGACGGATCGATCTGGGGATACGCCGCCAGAACCGCGTCCGTGAAATCCATCAGGTTAACATAATCTGTACCGCCGTAATCTCCCCGGATATCCATGAAGGCGCTGTCGCGCCCGTCGCTTCCCTTGGGATTGCAGTAGAAAACGAAATATCCCATTCCCGCCCACAGCTGCATCTCATGCATGAAAACGGGTCCGTAGACCGTCTTTGGCCCGCCGTGGATATCCAGGACGGCGGGATAGGTCTTCGACGGATCGAAATCCTTCGGCTTCAGCACCCATCCGCCGATGGTCAGGCCGGCGCTCTTCGTTTCCATATACTCCGGCTGCGCCACGTAACGGTCTTCCAGAACGCCGTCGTTGAAATGGGAGATTTGTCTGATCTCCCCGTTCTCGAACGCATACAGTTCCTGCAGCTTCATGTCATACATGGCGATAAGAAGGACGGTGTCGTTCTCTTCGCACATGGCGAAGCAGTCGATGCTCCCCTCCTTCGTGATCACGGGAACGGATGTCCCGTCGCTGTCCAGCCGGTACAGAAGAGCGCTGCCCTCCCGCGTGGTCACATGGTACAGGCTGGAACCTTTCACAGCCCTTTCCCGTCCGCCTCCCAGACGGCAGTCGCTTCCCACGCTGCCGTACATGCTGTACTCCTCCCGGCGCAGCAGCGTCAGTTCCCCCGACGCCGGATCCAGCGTGAAGACCCATGCGTTTTCGTTCAGTCCGTGACGTTTCCCGTCGGTCGCGGACAGATACAGGAAACCGCCGGCGGCGCTCATGCCCTCCAGGGCATACTCCTCCGTTTCGAATACTCGGCGTTTTTCCCGGTTCTTCCAGTTCACGGCCTCGATCCGGAATCCGAGAAGCGGCTGCCTGACCGTGTACTCCTCCACGCTGTACAGCAGTTCGTCTCCGACGATCTCCGGCCGTCCCGCGTTTTCCGCCGGCCCCGTAATGCGGGTAAACACCGGTTCTTCCCCGCTGATATCCGCAAGGAACAGCGCAGTCCGCTGCTTGTTGACGAATCCCTCCCCGTTGAACCAGAAAGGCAGTTCGTCGAGCACTTCATAGTCTTTTCCCTCTGCCTTCTCCTTGAGGAGCTTTCCCCTCTCCTCTCCCGAAAGGAGGTACAGATCCGGGCAGTTCACTTCGACGCTCCCCGTCAGTGCAAAATGAGTCCCGTCCAGCGGCAGGATCCTCTGTGCGGAAAACGGTGCCGTAAAGAACGGCCTGGCCTCTCCGCCGCGTATGTCGATCACATACCAGGCGGTGAAGGGATCCTTCCCCTCCGCCCGTTTCTTCTCTGCGGCAGACCTCACGGCCGGGAATACCAGCCGGTGCTCATCCAGCCATGCGAAGCCGGATTCCTTCCCGAGTCCCGTCAGCTGCCGGAGCTCTCCGCCCTCGTACAGCCAGATATATCGCTCGTAGGAATTCTCCTCCATATCTGCGCCGGCGGCCACGAAAGCGGCGGTCTTTCCTCCAGGCGCATACTGCAGATCGGACAAGAAGCGGTATTTCACGATATCATCGAGCTGGATCCTGTTCATTTGCTTTCCTCCTGCATCCGGTCCGCGGTCAGAAACCGACCCGCGGCAGTTTCTTGATGTCTTTCGCCATCGATGCGGACAGTTCCCTCACGACCTCGTCAAAGTCTTCTGTTTCCAGCGTGAGTTCCTCCGGCCGTGAACCGGGCGACCGCATGGCTGCCTTGCTCCAGAGCTTTTCGTACAGATTGCGTATATATCTCCCGTTTCCGAACGTGCGCTCGTCGAGAAACTCATCCGGCAGCGAAAGAATATAGTTCTCTGCCTTCGGCAGAATCGCGGGATCGTAGGAGAATCTGGAACCGATCATTCCCCTGAAGATATCGAACAGTTCTTCCCTCGTATAGTTGGGGAACTGGATATGATACGGAATACGCGACCTAAGGCCGGGATTCACATCGAGAAACTGTTTCATCTCCTGCGTATACCCTGCGAAGATCACGACGAGATCGTCGCGGTGGTTCTCCATCTCAGCGATCAGGGCAGCCAGGGCTTCCTTCCCGTAGTCCACATCGGAATCGGAGGAGGCCAGAGAATACGCCTCGTCAATGAACAGCACCGACCCGTATGCCCGCTCGCACATCTGATGGGTCTTAGGCGCGGTGTGTCCCACATACTGGCCCACGAGATCTCTTGCCTCGCATTCCACAAAATGACCGATCCGGAGCACCCCTGCATCCTTGAGCGCCTTCCCGACGATGCGGGCGACCGTTGTTTTCCCGGTTCCGGGATTTCCCGTGAAAACCATGTGCATGGCGGGAAGCTCCCCCTGCGGATCGCTGCGGGCAAACTGAACGCTGCGGATCATCTCCCGGATCTGGGCAGCAACCGGTGCCATTCCGACCATGGCATCCAGTTCTTCAAGGCCTCCGCTCTCCGTATCCCGTTTTCTCTGACGCAGGAGAGCATTCATAGCTGAAGCGGTGACGATCCGTCCCTGCCGCTCCTGTGCGGGCACCCGGCGGGCTGCGAGGATCATCTCTCCGGTGACCTTCCGCACCGTATCCGCACCGTAAAAGCACCCGTCTCTGCCCTCCTGCTCCAGTTTCTTCTGATACAGCGGCCAGACGTCCTCGTCTGCTTCAAAGGAAAACCCAGCGAGTTCCCGCTCGGCGATCTGCCGCAGTTCCACTTCGTTCAGAGGAGGAAAAGAGACCAGTTCGACGGGGAGAATATCACTCAGATCCTCCAGCACCCTCTCCCGCAGGGTCTGGGAAGCGTACGGCATCCGGAAAACGGTGACGCAGTTTTTGTTCCTGCGGAAGATCTCCAGCAGGATCGATTTGACTTCCCTGTCCTGCATTCTTTCGATCACCTGGGCTATGGACACCACGACGAGCCGCGGATTGGAATAGGCTCCCTCCACCGTACCTCCGGAAAGGACGATCCTGTCATCCCTGTCCGCTTCCATCGTAAGATTGAACGGAGCAGAGCCCCCTTCCAGAAGTCCGACCTCATGCAGCAGCCGGTCGAACAGAGGAAGGACCTCCTCCCCTCCGGCTCCCTGAGCGGAGGCAAAGAGATAGGCCGTACGGCGGAACAGCGGCGCCGTTCCGTCTCTCAGCAGTTCAGGCGCATCCGCCCGGATGTTTCTGCAGAGCGTTTTGAATGCTTCCGCGCCGACAATGTCCTCAACGGCGCCCATGACGGAGTCCGTTTCTCCCGATACGGAAGTTTCCCTGTGTTCCATGTCACCCTTTCCGACAGGCGCGTGCTCGTTTCGCTGCTCCGTGCCGTCGACAGTGATCCGGTACGGCTCGGTGCCGGGCTTTATATCAGTGCACACCGCTTCCAGAAGAAAGTCGTTCAGGCGCCGGATCAGTTCGCTTCCGTCCTCTCCCTGTGCCAGTTCAAACGAACATGAAAGCTGGCTCTGATCCAGGACATGTACCTCCGGTCCGCAGTTCTCCTTAAGATAGCGAATGACCTTGCTTACACTGAACATGTTCCTTTCGCTGCTGTAGAACCAGGCAGGATCAAAAGTCAGATCGATCTTCATCTTTCAGTTCTCCTCTTTGTCCGAATAATGAAAAAACAGCCGTTCTGCCCGCGTCGGCAGGCAGAACGGCAGAAACGGTTCAGGCGTAAATGGCCCTCATGAATGAGGGATATGCCTCATCCACCACTCTGACCATACGGGCAACAAGCTCGATGCACTCTTCCCCAACGTTTGCCATATCCAGGATGGCATCGTCTTCGGCCATGATGTCCTGATTGTCGCTGATATAGAACTTGATCCAGCGATACTGCTTGTTCGCAGCATTGCAGGCCATCAGCATGGCGGTGAGCTTGTTTTCCGGAGCCTTGCAGAAACCGCCGCACATGAAGTGGACTCCGTTGTGATTGTCCCTGTCAAAGATGACGAGGATGTCAAGACCGGAAGCAACGTTCTCGGCGTCCCAGGAGATACGGAGCGCGCGCTCGTCGATATCCTGATATTTCAGGTTCTCCTTCTGCAGAAATTCAATGAATGCCTCTTTGTAAGTTGCCATGGAAAAAACCTCCGTTTATAAAAGTAATGCCGGTATTATTGTATACTTGCCGGCCCGTGTTTGCAAGTGGCAGGCGGCCGCGTTCAGTGGTTGCTGAAAACGATCAGTTTGTCCTTTTCCGTCAGCAAGACGGGGATCTGCTTCAGGTCGCCTGAGAACAGCACCATCTTTCCGCCCGGACTCACATAGCCAAGCAGCACCGCCTTGTTGTCCGGCGGGGACGCCTCGTACACGGCCCGTATCAACTGTCTGGCCGTACACAGTGCCGGCAGTCCGCCTTCGAAGAATCGGGATGCCTCCTTGATGTACAGTTCCTTGCTTTCGTACTCTTCGGCGTCCTCCTCGTCATAAGTGAGGATGTCCGAATAAAACTCGTACAGTGCCTGCTTCCGGCCGATCTGTGTCACCATCTTGCTGATGTACCGGTTGCTGATGACCACATTGTCCACGCTGTAGTTGTGGACGACGTCGTAGTTCTTGGGATTCAGGATCTCCACGACAACGTCGATGCTCTCACGGTCGAACTCGGGATCTGCCTGAATGCGGTCGAAGATGATGTCCTGAACGTAGATCAGATAGGTCAGGGCTGCGGAATCGATATCCTCCGCGGGGGCCGTGTCGTCGGAAAGGATCAGCACGCTCGTATCTCCGGCGTGACCGTCCACGGCCTCCTCAATGGCTTTCCGGATTCTCGGCGCGTCATACAGTTCCGCCGCAACCTTCTTCGTCACGTAGGGATAATCCGCATAGTTGTCCAGCCGGTCCAGGCTCTTCTGCGAGTCGATTACCGTGATGTTCAGGATTTCCCTGTCCTCAAGTCTGTGCTCAGCGTGGAAAGAGTTGAATCCGTTCATGATCTCGGCGTTCTTGCTGTTGTGTCCGATGATGACCACATTGCGCGGCTGAAGGTGGTAGTTCTCATTTACCCGGACGGGAATATCCACGACGGAAGGCTTTCCGTGCCTGTGGCAGTCCTCCAAAGAATTGGCCACGAAGTAGACCTCCCCCCCGGCGGGCGTATCCATCACCGTCAGCGGTATCGCGTGATCGTGGGCAGCCATGTACGCGCCCACAACATCTTCGGCATCCTTTGCATTCTCCGTTTCATCCAGAAGATGGCATGGCTCGAAGAAAAACTCCGCGCCGCGGTTGGAAAACAGTTCGCTGTAAACGGTATTCAGTTCGGGCATGATGGAGAACTGGGACAGGATCTGTCCGAGGATCTTGTTGACAGGAACGGGCGAGATACGGCATTTTCCCTGCTTTTCCTTGTGGGCAATGATCCGGTCCACCAGTTTCTCCGTCCATTCGTCCTCTACTTCCACGATGATGATCTGGTCGTCTGCAGAGGTTTCGCTTGCCGTCATCTCCGCCACCTGAACCAGCGTCTTGATCGTGTTGGGATTTCCCTTTTCCCGCTCTTCCTTCATCTCCATATTGCCGAACCGGCAGGTCGAATTCTGTATATCGTTGGACAGCAGGATGACCGTCCCTGCCTGCGAAAGAGAGATGTCGTTCAGATGCTTTGTGGAGTATGTGTCCCCTTCCCGTACGATCACCGTCACCCGGTTTTCTGTCCGGTTCCGGCGGATATACCGCAGGCGCTGAAGGGGCGGCATTCCCTCGCATTCCTTCTGCAGCAGCTGCTGATCGGCTTTCATGGTCCCGGAGATCCGGTCGCTGATCTCGCGCTCCACCGCCGCACCGTTCTCGCTGACCAGGATGACGACGGTCTCCCTCTTACCGGTATAGAGAAGGTCGTTGATGATCTCTGACGCCCGGGAATTCCAGTTCAGGATCACCGTGTGGCCGGAGATCTTCAGTGCGCGGGATCCGGATCGGGAATTCTCTATGAACCCGGAGATGTAGTTGGATATGTAACCGATCACGGCGCCGGTGAAGGTAATCATGCCGAGCAGCACCGTCAGCATGCAAACGATGATCAGTCCTACGCTCGCTTCCCCGATCTCCGCAACCACGTACTGGATGCATCCGGCATCCAGAATCATGCTCACGGTGTAGAAGATCGATGACCAGAATCCTGAGTGCTCCAGAGATTTCGGCGCAAGCGCCGAGATCAGCAGTGCTGCAATGACGAACAGCAGGACATTGAGCACCAGAATCGCAATCAGGATCGTCCGGGTCGGGTATTTCACAACGAAAACGCTGAGTTTTTCCTTCAGTTTCTTAAACATTCCTTCTCTTTTTCCCTTCCTTCAGGATAAAAGCCGCCTCCCCCGCGGTTAGATCCGCGGGGAAGGCCATGCAGTTAGAGTGGCTGTTTCACGTCTTCGAACGGGGTGTGGACAAGGCTCTGATAATCTCTGCGGAGCGGATATTTCTTCGCGTACTTGACGAATCCGCGTCCATATTCGTCGTCTCTGAGAAGGCTGGAGATTTCCTCCCTCTTTCCGGTATCGCTCTCTCCGATCAGATAGGCGTACTGTATCTCGACCCATTTCGCCATTCCCTCGTAGACCTCCAGTTCCTGATCCTTTCCGTACAGGCGAAGGATCTCCTGGGCGTCCCAGTTGAGATACTGCCAGATGTGAGTCAGTTCATGGACCAGGGTCATATTCGCCTGGATCCTCGGCGCTCCGTTTTCCACCAGAACCGAATAGCCGTCTCTGTCCCGGATGGCGACACCCAGGATCCGTCCGTCATGCTTTCCTGTGGGGATAAAGGTCTTGCCCAGCTTCCGATGCAGTTTTCTTGCGTTGACCATTTGGATGTGCACCGGCTTGTCGATCTGCACGCCGAAGAAGGTGTGCATGTTTCTCAGAGAAGCTGCCAGGATTTTTCTGAATTCCTCCGCGCTTCGCACGGCCGAATGCGAGCAGACGCTGCAGCGTTCCCGGCCGTCAGCCAGCACTTCATGCTGGATGCCGCTCAGCGGTCTTCCGCAGAAATCGCAGAGATGACCGCTGCCGGATGTCATTCCGCGGCGAATCAGTTCGGCCAGATCCTTGTCTGTGCGCGCCTGCTTCAAAGCGCCGTTCCCATAGCCCAGCCCCTGCAGATAATCAAGGGTCTGTTCCGGCACGACGGCCGCCGGAAGCTTCTCGTACCCAAAGAGCAGATAGTACCGCTCGTGGTATTTCTTTCTCTCCGGGACGGCTCCGACCGTTACAGCCTGCGCATCCTCATACTCCACCGTCATCTCTGCCGGTACGGCCCCTTCCTCAGCCATGAGAACGGTACCGCCGCCAGTGGTAACGGACATCAGCGGATGGAATTCCTCCTGTTCGGAGTCATCGCCGCCGGCTCCTTCCTCCACCCTCTTCTCAGAAGGATCTTCCCCGGCATTCTCTTCCTCCGCTTCCCCGGATTCTTCAGTCTCGTCCGGTTCCTCCGGAGGCTCCGGCCCGTTCCCGGGCTCTTCAGCCTCCCCCGCTTCCGGACCCGGTCCGTCGGGGGATGCAGGCAATCCGGCCTGTGTTTCGTCATCCGGCTGCTGTGGAGAAGATGTCTCCTCCGGCTCCGGTTCCGCTCCTTTCTTCTTCCCGAACAGTTTTTTCAGAAATCTCTTCACAGCCTCCCACAACCGCCGGAAGAAGCCGGCAATGTGTCCGAACAGGCCCTTCTTCTTTTCCGGTTCGGCTGCCTGTTCCGGATTCTGCACACGGTAATCCGGTGTTTCCGGTTCCGGAGGCGGATTCATGCTTCTTCCGACAGCGTCCACATGCCAGTCCAGATAATCGCAAATGATCTCAAATATCCGGCGCAGGCATCGTTCGGCTGATACCAGAAGTCCCAGATCCAGCTGGCTGTCCTCAATCAGATAGATGGCGTTTTCGCCCAGATCCATATCCCCCGTCAGTGTGCAGGTGAGCGGCTGGTCCTCCGACAGCTTTTCGCTGCCCGGCATGACTGCCGTGATGTACGGCTCATTATTGGCGAATATGGTCCGGAATACCTCGTTGAACAGTACGGTAACGGTGTACAGGGTCTCCGCCGTCAGCCCTTCTCCAGGGAGTTGGAGACGGAGCACTTGCTTGTTGTTATACGTACGGACAGGTATGCCGTTGATCAGCACCTTCTTCGCATGCGCAAAATCATTGTGCCTGTCCATCTGCCAGTACGCGGGCGTCTCCACCGAGACGTCGGCATAGGCTCTTGTCACCTTCATTCCCCCGACATCGCGAACCTCGCCCATCCGCGAGGAATCCTGCATGCCCGAGATATGGTAGCGGCGCACCTGCCTGTAACTGACCCGTCCGTCAATATGGTCGGCGGCACGGCGTACCAGCATCTGCCCTTTGGGTGTGACGCTGAGCATCTCGTAGTACTTGCCTTCCATGGTGAAAAACTGGCCGGGCAGATACTTCTGGAAGATATGCCCCCGGAGCTCCGTCCCCAGGAAGTGGACCTCGCCCTTCTCGTCCTCCGTGATGCAGTCCGCATTCTGGAGTTCGGAGGAGAATATGCGGATGAAGCTCTCGTCGTCGATGTAATACAGCGTCAGCACCCGTCCGCAGTCCACATCGTACTTTTCGCGGAAGCGGATCACATCCGAGGTAAACGTCCTCTCCGCGCCTCTGGCATCCGCCAGCGTCAGTTCCCCGGTAACAGGACTTCCTACCGGATTCATGCAGCGGCACAGCAGGCCCCAGAACGCTGTGACGGGATCGTCCGTATCCACACCTGCCAGCGCCAGTTCCTGGATGAGATCCTCCTTTCGTACGGAGCCACCGCTCATCATCAGGATCAGGCGGAGAGCCAGATTTCTGTCGGAGCGGACGTAATCCGCCACGATGGCGGGAATCGCCTTTGGATCGGCCTCGAAAATATCCGCGTTCTCCGCCATGTAATCCTTCAGAAGATACTCGTCAGACAAGATGTTCACAAATCCCTGCGACGTGGTTCTGGTGGAAAACACGCGGCGCATCTCGAACATGTTGTGATCCTCGTCCTCCACCGTGAGATACGCATTTTTCGATACCGGGGCGTTCCACAGGTCGTGGGAAGTGATGAACCTTTCGTCCATCGTCTGCTGGGTCGCAGGAAGTTCCGCATAATTCAGCAGATCATAGTAATACTGTTTCGCGATCCAGTGCATGTCCGCGACCGGGAACGCCTCTCCTCCGTACCAGGCAGCGGTCTCGATCTGATTCTTCAGTGCAGCGAAGCTCAGTTCCGTTCCGAAGCCCAGATAACGCGAGATATTGGGAAGCAGACGGTGCTGCATGCGTTCCCTGTCCACGTCCCACAGCATGTAGGAGGAGATACCGGAGCATTTCTCCGTAGCCGTAACTTCCGTGATGTTCGTCATCAGCGCATGGGACAGAGCATCCACGAGGCCGTCACAGTTCTTGTCTATGCCGCACCAGACCACAGGAGCTCCCTCCCGCCGTCTCATGCGCTTGGCCACACCGTTCAGACCGATCTGCGCAGTCACCAGCAGTTTGGAAGGCTCGATGATCACTGCCAGAGCCGTCTGTTCGAAGAACGGGGTGCATTTCTCATGCAGGTTCTGATCGTGCACGCTGGACCGGGTCATGATCCCGACGTCCGGGAGTTCTCCCATGTTCTCCGTGAGCACTTCGGTCTTCCACAGGTCAGGCGTGCTGTTTACAGACACCAGGCCCTCCCGGATCCACGCTCTGATATCCTCTTCCGTGCCGGTGCGTCCCAGAATGATCAGCACTTTCTTGTTCTGCAGAAGCGCCCGGTTCATGGGATAAAAGATATAGGGAATGTAATCGTAATAGAAAGGATCGTTGAACAGCACACTGCTGCCTGTCAGCAGTTCCAGTCCGGAGTACAGATAGTTGACATCAAGTCCGTGCTCTCGCTCATATACGCCGCGCATGAACAGCCCGTAGTTCTCCACCGCGGGATCGTCGCTGGCGCAGATGCGGTCCAGCAGCTGTTCCACGGGCTCGGATTCCCGGCTCTCGTTGGCTCTGGTGCTGTCAGCGCTGAGCTTGTCGGGAAACACCTTCTTCAGCACCTGGCGCATCGCGGCGTAATTGACCAGTTTGACCGCCTCATCCTCTTCCGCGGTCACCTGGCTCTTTTCCTCCTTTTTCGTCGAACCGTCCAGGAAGAAGAACAGTTCTCCCACCAGAATCAGCCCGTAAACCGGGAAGAATATCGAGTTCATTCCTCCCTGCGCATACAGCAGAGCCGCAAGTACCATCACCGCGCAGCAGATGAGCAGCGCAGCATAGAACAGCGTCCGGAACAGTCCGCGCAGCTGGCTGCGCTCATTGCGCACGTACCAGTTGCCGTCCGTCTCGTCATGTTCGTAGAACGGACCTACCACGCCCTCATACAGGCCGTTGCCAGTTTTGAAGATTCCCTTCATGATGCTTATGAGAATCCTCTTGACGATCAGGTAAGCCGCCAGCAGCAGGATATTCGCAATGACGAATACGTAGAACGGAATATTGAGTTTGCTGATCGCGGGAACCAGTCTCGTAACAAGCGCGATCAGAGGTTCCACCCTGATCCGGATGCTGTTGTACAGGCGGCTGATGACGATGAATGCTGCGGCGCACAGTATCAGCGCCGCCACCGGCATGAGGAACTGCCTGCTCCGTACGGTTTTTTTCAGGTTGACCCTGACAGAAAACAACCCCAGAAGCAGGAACACGAGGACGGGAGCTGCGTAGCGCAGGACGCGCACAAATTCAGTCATACAGCTCCTCCCTTCTCAGTGTCAGTCCTTTCACGTAATCCACGGGCAGTTCCACGGTGTTCCCCGTCTGAAGGAACTCCACACGATAGTACTGTTTTTGGATTCCGTTGATGGGATACAGATAGGTGGTAGTGTTCCGGTAGTCATAGGCAAAGGGCTGAACGTCCGAGGTCTGCTCCCGGCCTGCCGGGAGAAACTGTCCGAAGATCAGTCCCCATTTGGCCCTAAGTTCCCGGATATCCAGCACGTGCTTCCGGTAGATCTTGCAGCGGTCCTGCTGCGCGTCATCATTCTCCCGGAGGCGGTTGTCCGCGGTATTGCCGCGGATCAGGCTGCACACGTGTCCCAGATAGGCGGAATACCGTTCCATATTGTTCCGTATGGAATCGGAGATCCCGTGCAGGATGTCGTTATAGCCTTTGATATCTCTGCGCAGCATCCATCTCCGCACGAATAGATAGGTCATGCCCGCCAGCAGCAGAAGGAGCACGCTCCCGCCCAGCACCAGTCCCATGGGAAGCGTCACGCGTCCCGTGAACAGGACCGGAAGCAGGCCGACGATGAACACCAGCAGTGCCAGACCGATGGACAGGAGCGCCGTTTTCCGGGTCAGCCTGGTATCCAGATGGGCATCCACCTTCTCCGCCGCCTTTTCGGCTTTCTCCAGATACGGAGCCGGGTCCGAAAGATCCTCCGGTCGTCCTGTCACGGCTGCACTCTCCTCCCCGGCCAGATACTCCCGGAATTCCCCTACCTGGTGCTCGTCGAGCAGATGGACCTTCTCTATCGCTCCGACGTTGGCGCTCTGGATATGCAGATCGCTGACAGCTGCACTGACGGATTTTTTCGGCTGACGCAGATAATTGGCCAATTCTTTCCGGCTGCGCTGCAGTTCCTGATGCCACAGGATCTTCTCATCCTGCGGCTTGTCCGCATAAAGTCCGAACTTTTTCGGTCCTACATAGATTTCCGACTCGTTGAAGCCCTTCTCCGGGCGCACGGCGATGTGCGTGCTGCCGCAGAAGATGCTGCGCATCTCCTTGTCCGTCAGTTTTTCCGGGTTTTCCCTCTGCAGAATGGCAATCTCGTCCTCCAGCATCCGCTGGGTCGCCAGCAGGCGGTCGTCGTACCTCTGCAGCATCCGCGACAGCCTTGCGTTGTCGTTCTCGCAGTCCAGCACGTACACCCGCTCCGGCTGTAGCGCGTCTGCCGGAACGTCGTGACCGGCCAGCATCAGCAGCGTGTAAAGAAAGCGGATATTGTCAAATCGGTAGTCCCGGTGATTCACGGGAAGGACGTCGAACACAACGTACCGCATTTTCGGGTAGTACAGATTGTAGTCAGTGAAATGGGAATACTGCAGATCAAAGTGCGGCGACCAGGATGTCTTTATATCGTAGCCCTCATCATCGCACGTCCGTCTGGCCACGCAGATCACCTCTGCCGGTTTGACGAAATCCTGCGGATCGTCCCCGATCATGATCCGCTGCAGTTCCTTCTTCCTGGCGGTCAGCGCCTGATAGTCCTGATAGTCCGGATCCTCACTGAGAGGCCCGTCCGGCCGTTCGGTCACCAGAGGAAAATCACACAGGCAGGCCGTCAGGCGGCTCAGCGGATTTGCGATTGCCTTCTCATAGCTTGCCATCCGCGCCTCGCGCCGGTTCTTCCGGTTGGTCTCGTCCGGCAGGGAGTCGTCCCAGACAGGGTCCTGATGGCGGACCCTGTCGAAGGGATTCTTCTGCCGCTGTCCTCCGTCGTCCGTAACAATGAGTGCCCGCCATCTGTCTCCGCGGCGCAGCGCCGTGCGCAGTTCGGGAACACATTCCGTCAGTGTCTGACCGTTGGGATCCCAGGCACAGAAGGCCGCGTCAAGATGATCCAGAAAGGGCTGCAGGAACAGTTCATATTCTTTAATACAGTCAAAATGCTTTTTTTCCGCTATTACGACCGTATACATCTCTTCCTCCTTTCCGCCCGCCCATGGAGCAGGCGAATGTCATCCGCTCCCCCGAAAGCAGCCGGGGGACCTGCGGCAAAGACTTATCTCAGTCTCGCCTTCAGGGGCTCGACGTCCTGTTCGCAGTCGATCTCTTCGTGCACCTTCTTGATCTTCCTGTAGATGATGTCGAGCACCGGATTCTCGGAGGCCTTGGTATTGCAGCGCAGTTCCTCGTATGCGTCGTAGTTGTCCATCAGCAGATTGAACTGCTCTCTGAGCAGGTTGCATACGCGGTAAGGCACGTCGTCCCCGATTTCCCAGTTCGTGAGTTCCGTGCGCAGGATGGTGATAACGGCATCCACAATGGAGGCGATCTCATCCGTATAGCGCAGGGAATTGGGCAGGCTGTTGTAGTACGCCAGCGGGATCTCCAGCAGACTGGTCGGTCCGGTGTGCACGCACTCGATACAGAACTCGGACAGATCCTTTGCAAAGATCGTGTTCACATAGTTGGCGTGTTTGACCTTGTCCTTCAGCGTCTTGGCCTCATGGACCTTCATGATGTCCTGCACCACAGAGTGGTCGATATACAGTGCGTCCAGTACCTCGTAGAACTCGTCGCAGGGCGTGCCGTTCGAAACGATCAGTTTCGTCACTCTCTCGTCGGAGGTCTCGTACTTGTAGATGCGCTTGTCGCTTGCGGCCGGAGCCAGGCTGCGGTACTGGATGGAACCGTGCACGAGGCCGTAGATAAATGCCTCATGGATGCGCATCATCTCCCTGGCCTGGAAGCCCAGATCCAGTTCTGGCATGAAGGATATGGAATCCCACCTCTTGTCGATATGCGTGGAGATGGACATGCTCTTGGTCGTATCGGGGCCGATGTTGGCGGTGTAGCTCTGATATGCGTTGTGATACAGGCCGGCACTCTTGTCCCCCGTCTCGCACTCCTCGGGGCAGGCAAATTTCTGCAGCTTGTCCGGGGTCAGGTTGTATATGGCATTGAAGAAATGCATCTCGTACCGGGAGACGGTGTCCGTAGGCGTCGCGTTGGTCCCGCTCGGCACCAGCCGGTTGAGATCGTAGTTTCTCATCTCTTTCAGCACATTGTTGTAGGCTACGAGGTTAATCTCTCTGGGCTCCACATTCTTGATGCGCTGCACGCCGGGGGCGCCGAGGCGCATACCGGTAGCCAGGGTCTTCCGGATATACCGCTCCACATCCTTGGGATCGGCCTTTTCAAAGATCTTCGCCTTCTTGCCGGAGGCCGCCTGATCCTCACGCAGCTTGATGCGCTGCTTCAGGCGGTACTCCATGGCAATGGCTTCGATGATGTTCATGTCAAGCAGATCTTTGCAGTTTTCATCGACGGCCTTCTGGAAGTAACCGGAAAGAATGTCGTCAAAAATGTTGATGCGCTTGTCGTCCACCACGTCATCGTTTGCTGTCTCACGGTCATAGATGACGTTGGCCTTCACCGCGTCGAATATCTGGGCGTTGAGATCGGAAGGCAGCAGGAGGTTTCCTCCCCGGGCGTTGGTGGACCGGGCCAGTTCCTCCAGGATGCCTCTCGTTGCACAGATGTTCATGACGGAGTCGCCCTTCTTGAAGGCCAGTTCCGTTACCAGATCGTCCTGCTTCCGTTCCAGCGTCTTGACCTTGTCGGCAAATCCGCTGTAGAAGTCCTCGAAGGCCTGGCTCAGTTCCTGAATGAAGGGCAGACCGAATTCATACGCCTGCAGCTGGGCAGCCGTACGGCCGTAATCCTCTATCAGCTTGTAATATCTCGGGAACAGTTCTTTGAACTTGTCATAGATCTTATCGTATCCGGCAGCGGATTCGAAAAAGCTGGGATCCTTCTCGGCCGCACACAGGTTGTCGAAGTTGTTCTCCTTGTTCTTCTTGGTATAGCCGGCATCAAACAGGTCGGGCCGGTCGGCGTTCTGGGAAAAGTCCTCCAGGTTCTTCTCCAGTTTTCGCACTTTGGCATCCATCTCCTCAATGCGCTCTTCGAACCTGGCCTCCAGGGCGTACAGCAGGTATCTCATGGCGTTGGGATGGACTACGCCGTTGACCTTGTTGGTAAACAGATACTCAAGCGTGTACTCGTTGGCTTCGCGAACGGCGTTTTCCGTCTTGGAGTCGTTCTGGAAGATGGCCTCCGCCTTATTCCTCGCCGCCTTGTAGATGTTGTTCTTCGTCATCATCTCAAAGGCGCGCAGCTTTCCCAGGTTGGCTGTGCCGTTGCCCCGTGTACCATCGTCCTTCTCGTACGTCAGGGGGTTGCGCAGGGAAGCGGCGGAACCCATAGCGGAACGGATGGAGGTGTTTTCCTGCATGCAGGCGCTCATCTCCTCATCCAGCGCGCTGAGATAATCGTCGATCATCTCGTCGGATTCAGACAGATACATGTTGCGCAGATCCTTCGAGAAGTTGTCGCTTCCGGAGTCCAGCGTATCCACGTACACTTCGCGGATGCGGGGCATCTCACTGGCGGGCACGCTCTTCTTTTTTGCTTCCTTCTTCTTGATATCGAAGGCGCGGTCGTACTTGCACCAGTTGGCCGCCTCGCCCTGGCCTCCGATACTGTCCATGGCCCACTGATAAGCGACGTAGTCCACGATGCGGGCATAGGGATACCGGAGCAGTCCGGCGCCGATGCCGCCGAAGCGGTTCCGCCCGTAGTTGCCCTTGTTGCTGATTTCCTTGATAATGTTGTCCTCAATGGAGAAGGCGCCTTCCTGCATGGGACCGATGTTCTGCTCAAAGAGGGCCTGGGCGGCCTGCTCCATGTACTGCTGCTTGCTGGTCAGCGTGTTGTCCTCGGCATTCTGCCCGTCGAACAGGAAGCAGAAGTCAAAGGGCAGCAGGTCCAGGGACTTCAGTTCGTCCGTGGTCGGGACGGCAAAGTCCACATGCATATCACGGTACCGCTGCAGGGTGGGCTCGATGTCGAAGAAGCCGGAGCCCTTCATCATAAAGGCGTTGATCTCCTTTACAGTGGCGTACGCATTGCGGCGCAGGCTGTCCTTCTCCACCTCCGTCTTGATAACGGAATCCAGGATTTCCGGAAGCATCAGCAGACCCCGGATGATCACCGCGGTATTGGGATACTTCTCGTTAATGTAGTTGCGGATAAACATGGAGATAGGCACCACGATGCCGGAACCGGTGCCGCCGGCGGCCGTGGCAACCAGCACCACGCGCAGCGCCTGCTTCAGTTCCTTGCCGTCCTTGCGGAACAGTTCATCGATTGCTTCGTACAGTTTGCTGATCCGGCCTGTCTTGATCGTGGCGTTGAAGGCAAGTCTGGAGATGGCGCGCACCTGGCCGGCACCCTCGGACACCGTCTTGTCATAGAGAACGGGATTCTTGGGGAACCAGTTCTTCAGCGCATCCTCGTCATAGTTCAGGTAATCGCCCACGGACTGCGTATTGGAAGTCTGGATCGCGTAGATCTTCGGTCCGTTGGAGACCTTTTCCAGATCGTTCACATTGGTGTCCAGCACCACGAAACTGACGTTGTCCGTCTCGCTTCCGCGGCATTTGGACGCCAGCATCTGCACGACGGCCGAGCCGGTTCCGCCCAGTCCGACGAACAGGGTTCGGGGAACATAGTTTTCCTTGAGTTTTTCAATGATTGCCATACTGCTGCCTCCCTGAATATGTGGTATATAATGATTGTTGGATTTTTACTTATTTAAAGCGAAGCTGCTGTGTCAGTATCGCTGTCTTTTTCTTTCCCTTGCTGTTCTGGGCGGTTCCGTTCACAGTGATTACGGAGTTGTGGCTAAGCATCGTGGGATTGCTCCCCTCCTTGACGAATCGTCCGGTGGCTTTGTCCCTCTCATAGACGGCCGCCCCGACCTCCACGGAGTCGATGTCACTGCCGGCCTGAACTTCGGTGACCATTATCTGCCGCTTCTTGGACGGGATCCGCCGCGGACTCACCGCCTCGAGCTTCAGTTTCGCCCCGCAGCTGACATAGGGATATGCGGGCGCCGACGGCGGGCTGATATCCAAAGACTTTGAACCGCGCTTGTAACCGATCTTGGCGCTGTCCTCAATGGCTTTGCCGCCGATGTTGAAATCCGTCTCTCCCTGCCGCGTCACTTGTTTCGGCAGCACCTTCTGATTCATGATCAGAATCGCAGCCAGAATCGCCAGCAGCAGGATCGCTCCGGCTACCGCCCACCGCATCCAAAGCGGATACTTCTGCACCTCTATGGATGTCTTCGACGTAGTGTGGATTTCTCTCCCCACCCGGTCTCTGGCATTGACGCTGCATACCACGTCCCGCTTGCCCATGGGTGCTCCGTCCCTGTTTTTGAGACGGATGGCAAGGGCTGACTCCCCGGGCAGCGGTACGACCTCATAGTCCAGTCCGTCAGCGTCCACTTCCACGCTTACGCCGGCCAGTTCCTCATCCGTCAGCGGTTCGCCGTCTCTGGCCAGGGTCAGCCGCAGCGGCTCTCCCTTTTCCATCTCGGAAGCCCTGAAGAAACTCTGCGGTGCCTCCAGTTTTGAGGTCAGTCCGTAGCCGTCATCCGTGATCGTGAATTCCTTCTCCGCAACGCTGCTGGTTCCTGTCTGCCCGTCCTCATTGGTGAAAGTGATGTCCGCCAGCAGCTTATAGTCTCCGCACTCCGTAGAGGCGGCGTCGCCGCCCGCGTATTTCAGGAATACGTCAAAACCGGTGCCGTCCGCGTTGGGTTCCCAAGTCACTTCAGCGTTGCCGCCCTCCAGCCGAAGATTCGGCACCACGGAAGCCAGAGTTTCTCCTGTCAGTGGCACTCCCTGATAGGCCGTTTTCAGTGTGAATCTGCCAGCCTTTTCCAGTTCGGAGAGCATATACTCGTCGCGCATCTCCGTCAGTTCCATCGTCAGTTCTTCCACCGCGATGGTCCGCACCTGCACGCGGAAGCCGCCTTCCGGCCAGCCGAAATCCGGCGCATCCTTTTCGAGATGGTATCCGCTGAGGTAGTCCGCGGCAATGGTTGCATCCAGCACATCTCCCGGGGCCAGCGCAAGTTTCAGGGAATCCTGTTTCCTGTCCGAAGAGGCCGTAAAGCTTTCCCCGTTGACGGTGTAGTCCACTTCATAATGAGTACTGCCCAGCAGGTCGGACTCTGTCAGCTGTCCCGTCTGATTGTCCATCAGGCCGTACCGCAGCTCATAGTCGCCGCTGTAGGCGATATCTTCTCCCCCGATAATGCGCCCGGTGGAAGCCTCAACCAACTGCACCACCAGATCGACGTCCGGTTCGTAATAGGCAACGGCGCTGGAGGCGGATCCGTTGTAACTGAGCATATAGTCCCCGGCCAGGCAGTCCTCATAGGTGACGATCATGCCCTGCAGGTTGTCGTCCACGGTGTCTCCTTTGTTGTCGCCGCCGGCGCCGAGCGTGGAATATTTCGTGGCATGCTCGTCGAGCTTCGTCCCGATTTCTCCCCGGTCGTTGGCTGCGGTGATGCTGGAAACGTCCCTTCCCTGCACAAACACGATGACCTTCTTCATGGAAAGATCCATGTCAATACGGTTGTCCGTGACGGGCATGGTATCGCGACCGAAGATCATGTTGCACATGTAGGTAAGCTTTGACAGTACCTGCGCGCTGTCTCCCGCCTTGTCCCCGTAATAGCGGGTGGAGCCGTTCTCGCTGACGGAAGGCATGACAGCGTTGCTGCCGATACCCAGATACATGACGTTCACGGCCTTGTTGTATTCGCCGAGCTTCTCGGACAGTTTCTCCTTTGTCGCGGAGACTCCCAGATCCCGGTTGTCCTCATAGAACGTATCGCCATCTGTCAGGACGATGAGCCATTTCTCTCCGCCGCCGCCTTTCAGTCCCTGATATGCGGCGTCGATCGTCTCTATCGGCGTTCCCAGAGGATCCGGCGTATAGATGTTCCTGATGACCTCGGCATTCTTCGGCCCCGAGATCACTACGGGACTCTCGCTGTCATACGTCTTCCCGTTTACCGTTACCTCATGCATCGGGTAGATGGTCAGCGTGTCGCCCTCATTCATCATGGCTGCGAAAACCTCCATGGCGTACGTGGCGCGGCACCAGGCCTTGTTTTCCCTGATGTACATGGAACCTGAGTTATCGAAGACGATGGCTATGTTTTTCTTCTCCGCGCCTCTCTTCGCCGCAGATGCCGCCGGTGTCAGCACGCAGCCCAGAATCAGCAGAAAGGCCAGCAGAAAACACATGCCTTTTTTCATGCGTCCCCTCCTCTCAAAACTATAGATAACACCAATATATGATTATATTCCTAGGCATCTGTTTTCACAATGCTTTTTTACCCTTTCCGATGATGTTTTCGCGCGGACAGCCGCAGTCCCGGGCAGCAAAAACGGAGGCTTCCCCCGGGAAGCCTCCGTTCAGCAAAACCTGTGAAAACCGTATTCACTTCAAGCCCAGCTGGCGACGGATGGACTGAATGGAGGCTTCATCATATCCGGCGCTCTTCGCCAGAATCAGATAATCCTCCGCACGGGACAGATTTCCTCCCTTTCCCGCGATAAGGGCATAGTTTCCATAGTAGAGTCCCATTTCCTGATGCCGTGCCTTGGCAGCCGGGATTGCCGCTTCCATGTGCCGGAGAGCCGCCTGATGATCCCCACGGTCGGAACACAGCAGCGCCAGATTGTTGTGGGAAGCCGGGTTCTCCTTATCGAAGAGCAGCGCGTTCCGATAACACTCCTCCGCTTTTTGGGGAGATCTCAGTTGTTCATGGGCCATGCCCAGATAGTTCCAGATCCTCGCCTTGCTCTTTCCGTCCACATCCAGTTCCGTAGCCTTCGTCAGCAGCGGTATCTGGGAAGCATAGTCTCCCAGCGCCTTCAGCCGGTCCTTCTCCGCCACCACTCGCGAGAATTCCTGCATCGGATCGGCTGCCGACGGTGTTGGCGCAGCGGCGGCGGGTTTCTTCCTTTCAGGGGCCTTTCCGGCATGTTCCGGTTTCTTCTCAGCCTCCGACGGGGCCCCGTTCGAGATCTTCCCGACTGTCTTCTTTATGCTTCTGTAGCCCCAGAGGATCAGAATCAGGCCGACGACGATTATCGCGGTGATCTTGCTTTGCTCGGCCGGGATAACCTCTGTTTCTGCACGGTTCATGACCTGGATCCCAAGGAAAATGAGGACAGCAATCATTGCAATTTCAACCAGTACGAATTTTCCGTTGAACTTCACCTTTTTGCGGATGGCTTTCCAGATATGACTGAGCATTGAAAGGCCGATGCTCAGGGAATGCATGAACATGATGAGAGAAAGATTCCCGATCAGCGCGCCGTCGGTGAATTCCACCTCGCCGTCCATGAAGGAGACCACCAGTCCCAGTTTTCCCGGCAGCCAGGTGTAGATCCCCGTCTGGAACAGCAGCAGGCCGACCCAGATCGCAAGCAGCCGGACCCAAATCTTGTTTTTCTTCAGTATCGCTTCGATCAGAAAGGTAAAAACGACTGCGACGACGATTTCGAACGCGATGATCGGCAGCGTTGCTGCAATTGTAATCAAGAATTCCTTCATCAGTGTGCGGCATCCTTTCCTTCGCGGAGTATGCAGTAATGCGCAAACAGTATAGCACAACCGCCATCGATTTTGCACGATAATGTCGGGGCAGACGGAAAACCCTCCCGCTGAAAGAGGGCTTTCCGTCCTTCGGTCGCAGTTTCCGCAATACGTGCAATTTTCCCGATCGTATGTAAAAACCGGTATTTCACGCAAAAAGCCGCGGGCATTCCGGACCCGCGGTTTCTGCTTTCATGCGGCATCATCGTTCCAGCATCTGAGCTGCCCTTCCCATCCATTCGGGAATGTGAATGTGCTGCGGGCAATGCTTTTCGCAGCTGCCGCATCCGATACACTCCGACGCCTTCCCGCGGGTCTTCACCGTCTGCTCATAGACCGGCCGGATCTTCCAGTCTTCCTCCGGCCACCGCTGCATCTCATTGTACATGCCGAAAACATCCGGTATGGAGATATGTTTCGGGCAGTGGCTCACGCAGTAGCGGCACCCGGTGCAGGGGATCCCTCCGTCTTTTCTCAGGACCTCTGCAACTTTCCTCAGCGCATCCGTTTCCGCCTCCGTCAGCAGTGGGAAAGGCGCAAGATTGGCCCGGACATGTTCGGCCCGGTTCATGCCGCTGAGACAAATCTCCACCCCCGGCAGCGACTGAACGAAACGCAGTGCCCAGTCCGACGGCGTCCGTTCCGGATCCTGTCTGCGGAGGATCTTTTCCGCCTCCGGCGGCAGCCGGGACAGTGTGCCGCCCTTTACGGGTTCCATCACGAAAACGCTTTTTCCGTGCCTCACCGCGGTTTCATAGCATTTCCGCGATTCGATGCCGGCAGATTCCCAGTCCAGATAGTTGATCTGCAGCAGCACGACGTCCACCTCCGGGTGCCGGCTCAGAACGGTATCCAGAAGGGACGCGCTGTCATGCCAGGAAAACCCGATACGCCCGGCGTATCCGCCTTCCTTCACCTCCCGGAGGAATCGGAATTCGTCCACCCGTTCTGCAGTCTCGTAGTTTTCCCGGTTCAGCCAGTGAAGCATGTAAATATCGAAATAGTCGGTGCCGCAGTGCCGCTGCTCCTCCCGGAAGTACCGGCCGCAGTCCTCATAGGACCCGCACAGGTATCCGGGAAGCTTCTCAATGAGCCTGAACCGGTCCCGAGGCAGCCTTTCCGTCACGCAGCGCCGGACAGCCTCCTCGCTGCGTCCGTTCATATAGGTGTAACAGGTATCGAACCAGCGTCCTCCTTCATCCAGAAAGATATCCGTCAGTTCGGCGATCGTCCGCCAGTCCGGCTCTCCCGCCGTCTCCGGCAGGCGGAGGAAACCGAATCCGAGCTTGTTGATCCCCCCTCTCATTCTTTCGCTCATCCTCTCACTCTCCGCGCGGGACATCTCCGGTCTGCAGCTCGTTCGGTTCAATCTGCTTCTCCGTTTCCAAAAGGACAAAGCCTCCCTTTCTTCTCCGGCAGGTGCGCCACAGATGCCGCAGATCCATCCATTTCCCTTCACCGTAGGAGACAACCTTCACAAGGAAGCGTTCCTCCGTCTCATCATAGCCGTTCAGCAGGAACCAGTGCCACATATAGTCGTCCAGAGCCTTGTCCCTGTGCATCAGCATCAGATACGGAACAGGGAGTCCCCGGTCGATCTGGGCACGCACCTCCCTGACGGCCGTTTCAACATCCTCCGTCCCGCTGATCTCGCGGAAGCCGATCCCGGAAACGCCGGAATCCGCCAGATATCTCCCAAAACCTTCCACATAGATCTCCGTGCGGTCTATTCCCGTAGGACGCGGGCTGAGATAGGGACGCATCTTTTCTCCGAACGACAGATAATCCTCTTTCGAGATGTTCCACGCATCGAACGGACATGCTTCCGGCATCTTCAGATAGCGGGCCAGATAAATACAGATATCACAGGCGGTCACGGCTCCGCAACCGCCGATCTTCATCCAGTATTCCGGAAACCATTCCTGCTGTCCGCCCAGGCTGCCGTTGATGGTGAAATGTTCCAGTTCCTTTCTCACAGACCATCCTCCGCTGCTTCCGAATCAATCATCTTATGTCAACCGTTTTGGCTGCGCTTCCGGATGCCCTTCACAGGGTCCCGGCAGATTCCCTCTTGCCCGAAAAGCCGATTATATTTACCATAATTTATTTATAGTAAACTATTGGCTCCTCCTCAATAATACATATCGAATCCCGTCTCCAGTCTCTCCGCATACGTTTTTCCGGCCTCGGCCAAGGCCGGCAGCATATAGTCCCTGTTGTACCTCTCGACGGGGATCCGGTCGTAAACGCGCATTCCCATGTGGGTCAGGCCGCGTTCGAACTGCTGCAGGCAGTCCAGCACGCCGCGGCCGGTCCCGCCAGCGCAGGCGATCAGCACGCATCTCTTTCCTTCGAGGAAACGGTTCGTGAATCCCTCGCAGCGGCGCAGCCGGTCGAAGAACGCCTTGAAGCATTCCGTCATTTCCCACCAGTATACGGCGCTGACCCAGACGATGCCGTCCGCTTCCTGCAGTTTCCGGTAGATCTCCGCAAAATCGTCCTGGATCACGCACGCGCCTTTCGAGCGGCAGGTTCCCCAGCCGTCCCCGCAGGCCATGCAGTGGCCGATCTTTTTCCTGTTCAGGTGGATCTCCTCCGTCTGGACTCCGGCTTCCGTCAGTCCGGCAATGAACCGGTCCTTCGCGGACGCCGTCAGGCCGTCGGTATTCGGACTCGACCATATCACAGCAACTTTCTTCATCTTTCCCTCTCCCTTCTGCTCCTCTCTGCCGCACCTGTCCGGATACCCGTCCTCATAGCGGCAGTATATTTACTATAATTATATTATTGTCAACTATGCCCGATTTCTTTCAGTCGTCTCCGAGGATCATATCCATCAGGACGACCTCATCCACCCAGGACGGGTCGTATTTCGATCCCTTCATCGGCAGGCCGCAGCCCGGACAGACCTTCTTCGGCTTGTCCGTTTTCGCTCCGCATGAGGAGCATTCGTACTCATCCCTCCGGAACACATGGGTGCGCCGGATCCATTTCGCCGTTTTCTTCATCGTCTCACCCTTCCCTGTCCGTTTCCGTCGTTCTTCTCTTCCTGCGGATATTATACCACTACCAGCCGAGTACTCCTACAGAAATCCCGCCGGAATCCTGCTGTTCTGCAATTCTTTTCCCTTCGGACTCCGGCTCTGTCCTCAGAAACGGATTCTTCCTTACTTTCCCGGGACAGATTTGCCTCACGTTTCCGTATCCGCACTGTCATCTGTCAGCAGAAGCCAGGCCTTCCTGTATTTACTCTCCAGCCGTTGCCGGTCTGCCTCAGGCAGGCCGGCCAGACGGGTCATATCCATGTTGTGGCGCATGTCCAGGATCTTCACTTTTCGGGCCAGTTCGTTCTCTCTCACCCTCGATACGTACTCAAGGTAAGGCTCGGACTTGTCGTGGGTCAGGAGCGCAAGCGCTTCCATGACAGAGTCGGAAAAGCCCACGGCGCGGATCTGGTCCAGCGTCACGTCAGTGTCCTCTGCCACGTCATGCAGCAGAGCAACGATCGTCTCCTCCTCTGTCTCCGCCCCTTCCGCCACGTGCAGCGGATGGGCAACATAGGGAATACCGTCCTTTCCGGGTGTCGTCCCGTGGGCCGCAAACGCCAGATTGATCGCCTTCTTTGTCATCTCGGTATAGATCATAGGTACCCTCCTCAGCTTATTGTTCCGGTATATTATAGCACACGCTTCCAGCCGCTGACAGGCACGTGCTGGAAAGACATCTCATTCTGTAAATTTACATAATTTTATTATTGTTAATATATTGTGTCCTGAGAACCGGAGGCCGGGCAGGCGGAGTATCTCCGGCAGCAGACGGAGGATGCTGCCGTCCCGCGATACGGAAAGCGCATCAGCCCCCGTCCATCCGGGAGGAGCCGGGACATACGCAAAAACAGAGGCTCTCCCAGTGGTCCTGGGAAAAGCCTCTGCGATCTGTTATGAATACCGGGCGGCAGCGCCGCCTTGTCCTGTCCTACGGTCCAGTGGCCACGGTGCCGTCTTCGATCACGTGGTCCTCTTCGATCTGTTCCTGAGTCAGCATGAAATAATCCATCCAGTCCTCGCTCCACGGGCCTCCGTTGCCGTCGGCCCAGGTCACGTCCACATGGTAGGTACCCTCGGGCAGCTTCACCAGATTCCACGCGTGTCCTTCGCCTTCCGAGGATCCTCCCACCGTCGTGCAGTACAGGTCTGCCCGGCGGCACAGGTATTCCATGGACGCCGCATATCCTGAGCAGATGGCGTATCCACCCATGACGCCGGCCCAGGGAGCCGATTCCACGGCCGTATTCCCGTAATAGTCGTAATCGGCGTTCTCGGAGACCGTCGCGGCCAGATACCAGTATTTCTCGTAGGCGGTCATTTCGTCCGTGATTCCGGAGAGGATCTCCTCGACTTTCGCGTCGAAAGCGGCAATGCCGGCCTTCACTTCCTCCAGATCCGTGCTTCTGTCGGGATCCCACCGGCAGGAGTAGTCCGACTCCAGCGACGTCTCCATATTCTCGTCGATCACCTCCCGGAGCATGAAGTAGTTCGTCGCCTCCGGATGCAGGATCTGAATGGCTCCGAATGCGTTCAGCATCTGGTCAAGATAATCATTGCCGTAGGTCTCCGCATCGTAAATAAAGTACTCCACCGCCTCCACCTTCGGCCAGATCTCCTCATAGATCTCCCACGCCAGGGGCGTCATATTGGGCACTTCCGGCATCTCGTAGGGGAAACAGGTCAGATCCGCGCCGGCGCGGGCCGCCGTGTAAAGGCGGAAGCCGCCGGCAGGATCGTCCGGCCAGGCGGGAGCGCCGTCTTCAAGGCAGTACCACCATGAAACCCCGTTCTCAAAAACGATCCCGATATCCAGAAATCCTTCTCCGTCGCGGTCGCCGCACACGATGTCCCCGGCATAGAAATCGACAGCGCTCGCCGGCGCCGGCAGGGTTCCGATCCGCTCTCCGCCGGAGGATTCGTACACGCCGTATCCCATACCCTCGTCCAGCATGGACAGGCAGACGGTCAGTCCCTCCCCGAGTTCCATATCCTCGGAATACCAGCGCCAGCTTCGCCAGTCATCTCCGTCAACGGGGTCCGGATCGTCCGACGGGTCTTCCGGCTCCGCGGGTCCGGCGGGTTCCGAAGGCTCTGATGCCCCGGAAGGCTCCTCCGGCTCCTCGGGCTCCGCCGGAGCTTTGCCGCCGCAGGCTGCAAGCCCCAGACAAAGGATCACGGCAAGCAGCAGAGAGATGATCTTTTTCATGGGTTTTCTCCTTTACCAGGGACAATTGATGCACAGCTTCCAAGTATAGGCAGGCAGTGCCGTCTTTTCAATCGGCAGAATCAACAAGATGATGAAAAGCCTCCGCCATATATTTACATAATAATATTATTGTAAATATTTCGGAACAATCGCGGCCCTGCGCCGGCATCAGCCTGCGCAGGGCAGCATCTTTTCCGTTCAGTTCAGCTGTCCTCTCAGGAAGGCCAGCACCTGCCCTGCCAGAGCATCCCTGTTGCTCTCATTGACAGTGAAGATCTCGGCTTTCGGGTGATGACGCACCGCCGCGAGAAACGGCGTATCCTTCGGCTTCACAGCAGCGAGGACCGGGATGTCCCCGTCCAGCAGATCCAGCACCGTACCGCAGAAGGCCGCGGCGTCCGACTCGAGAAATCCCAGTTCGTCCAGGACGATCAGGCCGGCGTGACCCGCGTCCTCTCTCAGGTAAGCTGCGTACCGGTCAAACGTCTCCGGAAAGCTTGTTCTGCCGCCGGTTCCGACGAAGGCCGCAAGATTCTCCGTGGTCCGTTCTCTTGGAAAGCCCACCCGGTAGATATACACGGGTTTCCCCCTCTTCTCCGCCGGGACGGCCTCACGGACGGTCTCGATCCCGGCCTCCCGCAGAGCGAGTTCCCTGCGTACGCGGGTGATCAGGGTGCTTTTGCCCACGCCCTGCCCGCCGACGATCAGCGCGTGCCTCTTCATTCCGCCTGCAGGAAGGCGCCTTCCGTCAGGCCGGCGTACTGCCCGTCCGTCAGCTCGCAGCCGTACAGCAGAGCGTAAGCCTCTTTCACTTCTGCCTCCACATCATAATCACAGTATTCCGGGTACAGAACGGCGGGCAGCCAGATCATGCCGAGAACGCGCTGCACGGAGGAAGGGATGCCCATCCAGTTGTCCGGGCCGTAGGGCACCTTTACATACCGCCCGCCGGCAATGGCCTTCATATCCTTCCAGGTATCCGTTTCCGTAACGGTATTGTAGATGCTGTCGTAACCGAACAGGACGAAGTCCGGATCCCACAGGGCGATCTGCTCCATGGTCACCTCGTTGCCCGTTCCCTTGCCGGAGGGACTTTCGACCACCGCGGCGTTGTCTGTCAGCATGTCGAACAGTTCCGCGTGGAAGGTGCCGTTCGCGATCACGTTCAGTCCCTTTTCGCCGACGACGTACAGGGCGCTGACCTTATTCTCCCCCACATTTTCCATGATAGAAAGCGTCCGGGCATAAACACGGTCGCAGAAGGAGGCAATCTGTTCCGCACGCTCTTCCACACCCAGCAGGGACCCGAGGCGGCGGTAGGCGTCTCCCATCGTAGCGAGGCTCATCTCGATGTGTACGGATGGGATGGACGTCAGTTCCTGCATGTTGTCCATATCCTCAACGATGCTCTTCTTGGCCTCTCCCACATCTATGATGACCTGAGGATCGGCCAGGGCCAGCTGTTCCACGTTCAGGTCCGCGGTGCCGTACAGACTTCCCAGCACCGGCAGATCATGGTATTCCGCAGGAACGTACTGCTTCGCCGTATCCGACCAGCCGGTGGCCAGACCGACGAACATCTCCGACGCCAGGGGGAACAGCGCGATCTGGGACAGCGCGCCGGTGGGCACGACGCGGGTAACCCCGGCGGGGATCTCCACCGTACGGCCGCAGTCGTCCGTAAAGGTCACGGTCTCCGGTTCCCCGGAAGTCTCCGGGACCTCCGTCTCTTCCGGCAGCGCCGGTTCCCCGTTTTGTTCGGACTGTGCCGGTTCTTCCGTCTGCTCGGGCTGCGCCGTCTCCTCCACGGAAGCCGGCTCTTCCTTCGGTGCGGGTTCTGTTTTCGCTCCGCAGGCCGCGAGGCCGGCAATTAGGGCCAGCACCAGCAGAATCGTTATCATCTTTTTCATTTTTACTCCTCCTTCGAGTGCTCTGTGGTCTCTGCGGGCAGGGTGACGCGCACGGTGTCCTCCCGCAGGCTGTATATCTCCACCTCCGTGCCGTACAGCTCGGAGATGACTGTATCCTTCACGATGTCCTTCGCTTCTCCGCAGGCCAGAACCCGGCCGTCCTTCATGGCCAGGATGCGGTCCGAGTAGAAGAAGGCCTGATCCGGGTCGTGGGTGGACTGGATCACCGTATAACCTTCTCCGGTGAGGCGCTTCACCGTTTTCATCACTTTGATCCGGTTTCCCAGATCCAGGCTGGAGGAGGGCTCGTCCATGATCAGGATCCTCGCCTGCTGGGCCAGGGCGCGGGCGATCAGCACCATCTGCCGCTGCCCCCCGCTGATGTTCTGGTAGCCGCTGCCGGCCAGGTCCCCGATGTCCAGCCAGTCCATGACCTTCCGTACCTGCTCCCGCTGCTTTCTTCCGGGCGAGGAGAACCGGCCGAGGCCGGCGGTGGTGCCCATGAGCACCATGTCCTCCACGCTGTAGTTGAAGACGGGGGCGTGGGACTGCGGAATGTAGGCGATGCGCCTGGCCATCTCCGCGGCGCTCATCTCCGCCGTGTCGCGGTCATCGATGATCGTACGCCCCTCCGTGGGCGTCAGCAGGCCGAGCAGGCACCGGAACAGCGTGCTCTTTCCCACGCCGTTCGGGCCGAGAACGGACAGGAACTCGCCGGGCTGAGCCTCGAAGCTCACGCCCTTCAGCACGGCATGGTCTCCGTAGGAAAAGCGGATATTCTCCGCGCGGATGCTCATAGCCTGTCCCCCTCTCCCGAAATGAGATAGAGGAAGAACGGCACTCCGATGACGGAGGTGAGGATCCCGATGGGGATCTCCGTCGTGAACAGGTTGCGGGAGATATCGTCCACCAGAAGCAGAAACACAGCTCCGAACAGCATGCTCACGGGCAGCAGCTTTCTGTAATTGTTCCCGACGAGCCGGCGGGAAAAGTGCGGGATCACGAGGCCGATCCAGCCGATGGTGCCGCTGACGGACACGCTGGCTGCCGTGATCAGCGTGGCGAACAGGATGACCGCCACACGCAGGCGGGAGGCGTTCACGCCCATGGTGCGGCACTCGTCGTCCCCCAGCGTCAGCACGTTGATGCGCCAGCGCAGGAGGAGCAGAGGCACGGTCCCGACCGCCATGGGGATGAGCGCGAACAGGACGTCCGACGGCTTCGTACCGTTCAGACTGCCCATCAGCCAGTAGGTGATGGCCGGAAGCTCGTTCTCCGGGTCAGCCACCAGTTTGATGAAGGAGGTACCGGAGGACACCAGCGAGCCGATCATAATGCCCGCCAGGATCAGGCCAACCGCCTTTTTCCCCCGGAGATGGCTTCCGGTATAGATGACCAACAGGACCGTCAGAAGACTGCCGCAGAAGGCCATGACCACCACCATGGCGCTTCCGAGATGCAGCAGGATGGCCAGGGCGGCGCCGAAGGCCGCGCCGGAAGAGGCGCCCAGAATGTCCGGGGCCGCCATGGGATTCTGGAACACTCCCTGATACGCCGCGCCGGCGGATGAAAGGCAGCAGCCCACGAGGCACGCGAGGATGATCCTCGGCAGCCGGTGGTTCAGGAGCAGGGACGCCTGCGTCCCCGTCCACGTGACCGGTATCCTGCCGGGGAGCCCCAGTTTGCTCAGCAGGCCGTCTGCCAGGATGCCGAACGCCTGTCCCACGGATATGGGATAGCGGCCGAGCAGGAAGGAAACGAAAACCGATACGACAAGGAGAACGGCCAGCACCGTGATCACCGGACCCATGCGCCGGATCTTTCCGTTCTTATTCACGCGGTCTCTCCTCCTTTCTCCGATCTGCGGAAAACTGGCGCAAAAAAAGCGCAGGCTGCGGAAACAGCCTGCGCGCACACGCGAACGCACAGGGGCGCCATACGCCCCCGGCTGCTGCTTCCTTCTCAAACACGGAAAGCCATGCCGTTTCCAACATGACTCAGTGACCGCAGAAGCGGTCAGGCTGGCGGCCATAGCCTGTGCCACAGGCCGTTCAGCTCGGAATCAGTACGGGCGTAGGATAGCACATTCCCCGTTGGCTGTCAAGGCGTCTCCGGGCATCAGAATACCGTCCAAGGGCGGAAAGCGGCTCCTCATCCGCCCTTCCTTAATGCAATCTTAATCTCTCCGGGGAATGCCTTAATGCCGTCTTTGTGAGAGATGGGCTATGATTGGCGCAAATCATGGAACGGGTGAATCGCTATGACCGGACGTTCATTGAGAAAAAAGCTGTCCTCCTTCCGGATCATCATCGCAGGTTTTCTGGCCGTCATTCTGCTGGGGACCCTGCTGCTCATGCTGCCCGTATCCTGCCGGAGCCGCAGCTGGACCTCCTTCGACACGGCCCTGTTCACCTCCACCTCCGCCGTGTGCGTGACGGGTCTCGTCGTCAGAGACACCGCCTCATACTGGTCCGCCTTCGGGCAGGCCGTGATCCTGATCCTGATCCAGATCGGCGGTCTGGGGATCGTATCCGTCACCGCCTTTATCGCGATGGTCTCCGGACGCAAGATCTCCCTGATGCAGCGCAGCATGCTGCAGGAGAGCATCTCCGCCCATCACGTCGGCGGCATCGTGCGCATGACCGGGTTTATCTTCCGGGCCGCCTTCCTTCTGGAGGGCATCGGCGCCGTCGCCATGCTTCCCGTGTTCTGCCGCAGGATGGGGGCGGCCGGGATCTGGCCCGCCGTCTTCCATTCCGTTTCCGCTTTCTGCAACGCCGGCTTCGACGTCATGGGTACTGCGACCGGGGAGTTCTCCTCGCTGTCCTCTTTCAGCGGCACCGTAGGCATCGTCGTCCCCGTATGCCTGCTGATCGTGATCGGAGGCATCGGCTTCCTCACCTGGGACGATATCGCCGTACACAGGTTCCATCTGAAGAAGTACCGCATGCAGAGCAAGGTCATCCTCGCCACGACGCTCGTCCTGCTCCTGCTTCCGGCTCTTCTCCTGTTCTTCCGGGACTTCTCCTCCCTCCCCCTGAAGGAACGGATCTGCCTGTCAGTGTTCCACGCGGTCACGCCCCGCACGGCGGGTTTCAGCATGACCGACCTCGCTGAAATGACCAGCGGCGGCCGGGGAATGACGATCGTCCTCATGCTGATCGGCGGATCGCCCGGTTCAACGGCCGGCGGAATGAAGACGACGACGCTGGCGGTCCTCGCGGCAACATCGCTGGCCGTGTTCCGCCGCAGGAAGAATCCCCGGATGTTCGGCCGCAGGATCGAGGAGAATACCGTACGGAACGCCGTCGCCCTTCTGACCACGTATCTGTTTCTCGCCTTTGCCGCCGCCTTCATCATCAGCGCGGCGGACGGGCTTCCCATCAGCACATGCCTGTTCGAGACGGCGTCCGCGATCGGCACCGTGGGACTGTCCCTGGGCATCACTCCCGCGCTGAGCCTTCTGTCCCGCCTTGTCCTGATCGTCCTGATGTTCTTCGGAAGAGTCGGCGGCCTGACGGTCATGTTCGCGGCTCTCAGCCATTTCGGCGGCGATGCCGCCCAGTATCCCGTGGAAAAGATCAACGTAGGCTAAAGGAGGCATTCAACATGAGATCCATTCTGCTGATCGGGGTCAACCGCTTCGGTTCCCTTCTTGCCAGGCAGTTTCAGGAACAGGGCCATCAGGTGATGGCCGTAGACAAGGACGAGGAGCGGATCAACTGCGTGCTGCCTCTGGTAACGGACGCGCAGATCGGGGACAGCACGAACGAAGCGTTCCTCCGCTCCCTGGGCGTAGACAATTACGACGTGTGCATCGTGACTATCGGAGGGGATTTCCAGAGTTCTCTGGAGACGACTTCCCTGCTGAAAGAGCTCGGCGGGAAATTCGTCGTTTCCCGCGCGGACCGGGATGTGCAGGCCAAATTCCTGCTGCGGAACGGCGCCGATGAGGTGATCAACCCCGAGAAGCAGGTCGCGGAATGGGCAGCCATCCGGTACGCCTCAGACCACGTCCTGGATTACATCCGGCTCGACGATACGCACGCCATCTTCGAGGTTCCCATACCGAAGGAATGGGCAGGCAAGAGCGTCGGCCAGATCGACATACGCAGAAAATACGGGGTGACGATCATGGCCCTGAAGGAAAACGGGCGCATGAATCTCTCGGTCACGCCCGATTCGGTCCTGAACCCCAGCGACACCATGCTGGTGCTGGGAGAGAAAAAAGCGCTCCGGAAGACCTTCCGCATGTGAGTTCCGGAGAGCGGCGGGGAGGCGGCTTTCATGAAAGATATCATACTGATCCTGATCGTCGCGGCTCTGTTCGCGCTCCTCTGGTTCGGAGGTGAACTGTTCCGCCGCTTCGGTGCGCTTTTCCGGGGTTTTTCGGCCCGCCGATCCAGGCCGCCGGAGGAATTCGTGTTCAGCACCTCTGAAAGCAGCATGGAAGAGATTGCGGAGGCCGTCGCGCGCCTGAAGGAGCGGTACGGCTCCGATTCCGTCACCGTGCGCATCGACGGCGTGAGCGTTCCCTTCGACGAGATTGACGGAACCGATGTGGAACGCCGCCCATAATTGTGATATGATAAGAAAAAACGGGCGGTGCGGATATGGATGCTATCATCAGAAATGAGGAATCGGGCGAGCGCATTCTCGTCTGCGTTTCGCCTTCGCCTTCCAACCGGAAGGTCATCGCCGCGGCCGCCAGGATGGCGGAGGCTTTCCGCGCGTCCCTGACCGCGATCTATGTAAAGCCGACGGGTTTTGAATCCCTGTCCGAAGAGGATAGGCTCCGTCTGGAAAGCAATCTCCGGTTCGCCGAACAGAACGGCGCTTCTGTCGCTACAGTCATAGGGGACGACATCCCGGTACAGGTGGCCGAATATGCCCATGTGTCCGACACGACGAAGATCGTCGTCGGACAGAGCGGCGCCAGGAGGCGTCATTTCTGGAGCAAGGCGCCGCTGACGGAACAGATCATTCTCAACGCCCCGGACGTGGACGTGTATATCATTCCGGACTCCGCCGCCGATCTGCAGCAGCAGAAGGAGCGGTTCCACATCTCCGATCAGATCCGCCCGACCCTGAAGGACACGCTCATCACCCTTCTTCTGCTGGTCGCCGCCACGGGCATCGGTCTTCTCTTCATGCTGTTCGAATTCTCCGAGGCCAATATCATCACGGTATATATCCTCGGCGTTCTTGTCATCTCCGTGATCACCGTGAGTCCCCTGTACGGCGTCATCGGCTCGCTTGCCAGCGTCCTGCTGTTCAACTGGTTCTTCATCGATCCCCGGTTCAGTTTTCATACGTATGAACCGGAATACGCCGTGACCTTTGCCATCATGCTGATCTCTTCCCTGATCACAGGCTCTCTCGCCAACAGGATGAAGCGGAACACCCGCCAGGCTGCCCGGGAGGCTTTCCGGGCGAAGGTCCTGTTCGATACGGATCAGCTCCTGCAGAACGCGGAGAGTGCGGACGACATCATAAGGACGATGGCCCGTCAGATCATAACCCTGCTGGACCGGGACGTGATCGTATATCCGCGCTCTGAGAACGGCGGTCTGGGCGACCGGATCCCGTTCAGTGCCATGCATCCCTCCGATGAGGAGGAGGAGCCGGACCCCGACGAGCGGGAACTGGCCGAGCGCGTATTCCACACCCAGAAAGCCGCCGGCTTCCGGATGGAGGATCACGGCAGCGCAAAGGCGCAGTACCATGCCATCTGCCAGAACAGCTACTGCTACGGGGTGATCGCCATTTACCTCAACGGTGCCGCGCCGGAGCCTTTCGAAAACAGCGTTCTGACGTCCATCCTCGGGGAATGCGCCCTGGCGCTGGAGAATCTTCGCAACGCGGAGGAAAAGGAGAGGACCGCCGTCATGGTCCGCAACGAGCAGCTGCGCTCCAATCTGCTGCGCTCCATCTCCCATGACATACGCACCCCCCTCACCTCCATTTCCGGGAACGCCTCCAACCTGCTGTCCCATTACCGGCAGCTGGACGAGGACACGCTTCAGCAGATCTTTTCCGACATCTACGACGATTCGGCCTGGCTCATCGGCCTTGTGGAGAATCTTCTCTCCATCTCCCGGATAGAAAACGGACAGATGGACCTCCACCTGTCTCTGGACGTGCTGGGCGACGTTATCGACGAAGCGCTGAAGCATGTGGACCGGAATGCGGCCCGTCACCGAGTCACCGTCACCGGCAGCGACGACATCCTTCTGGTAAACATGGATACGCGCCTCATCACGCAGGTGCTGTCAAATCTGATCAACAACGCCGTCAAATATACCCCGGAAGGCTCGGAGATCGTCATCCGGAGCGGGCAGGACGGGGAATCTGCGTTCGTCACCGTCTGCGACAACGGTCCCGGCATCCCGGACGACGTCAAGCCGCATGTTTTCGAGATGTTCTATACCGGGCAGAGCACAGTCGCCGACGGGCGCCGTGGCATGGGCCTCGGACTCGCGCTCTGCCGTTCCATCATGGAAGCCCACCACGGGAGCATCACGCTCAGGGACAACGAACCCTCCGGATGCTGCTTCACCATCTCTCTGCCCGCGAAGGAGGTGCCGATCAATGAATAACACCGTCGTTCTGGTGGTCGAGGACGACGCTTCCGTCAGGAATCTGATCACCACCACGCTCAAGACACACGACTACCGTTACCTTACCGCGGTCAACGGCAAGGAAGCGGTCATGATGGCGGCGACGCACAACCCATCCGTCGTGTTTCTCGACCTCGGCCTTCCCGACATGGACGGCATCGACGTCATCCGTCAGATCCGCACCTGGTCCAACATGCCGATCATCGTCATCAGCGCAAGAAGCGAGGATTCGGACAAGACGGAGATCCTGGACGCCGGGGCGGACGATTATCTCACAAAGCCCTTCTCCGTGGAGGAGCTTCTGGCGCGTCTGCGCGTAACGGAGCGCCGGCTCTTGCTGATGAACGCCGACGGATCCCCGGACCAGTCCGTCTATACGAACGGGAAGCTGACCATCGATTATTCCGCCGGCTGCGCCAGCATCGGCGGCGAGGAACTGAAGCTGACCCCCATGGAATACCGCCTGCTCTGCCTTCTGGCCAGAAACACCGGAAAGGTGCTGACCCACACATACATCACCCAGAACATTTGGGGCAGAAGCTGGGACAACGATATCGCCTCTCTGCGCGTATTCATGACGACCCTGAGAAAAAAACTGGAGGCGTCTCCGGACTCCCCCCGCTACATCCAGACACATATCGGCATCGGCTACCGGATGGTCAGAGTGGACTGAGCGCGCCGGCGTCCCCGGAATATAACATAATATAATTATTGTAAACTTCTGTGCAACAAGAACGCCCGGGTGGATTCCACCCGGGCGTCCGTCTGTTTTGCGGAATGCTTACTTGATCATGGAAGCGATCTCTGCTGCGAGATTCTCTTCCTTCTTCTCGATGCCCTCGCCCTTCTCAAAACGGGTAAAGGACTTGACGGTGATCTTGCCGCCCAGCTGCTTGGCGACCTCGGCAACGTGCTTCTCGACGGAGATCTTGTTCTCCTTGACGAAAGCCTGCTGCATCAGGCAGTTCTCCTCATAGTACTTGCCGATGCGGCCCATGACCATCTTCTCGATGATGTTGTCGGGCTTGTTGGCATTCTTCGGATCCTGCTTGGCCTGAACGGTGAGGATCTCCTTCTCCTTGTCCAGCGTGGAGGCGTCCACCTGGGACTTGTCGAGGAAAGCGGGGTTCATGGCAGCGATCTGCATCGCGACATCCTTGCCCAGTTCGGTGAGAGCGGCCTCGTCGGCGATGTTCTCGACTTCCATGTTCACCATGACGCCGATCTTGCCGCCGGCATGGATGTAAGGCACGTTCACGCCGGTGTCATAACGGGCGAAACGGCGCACGTTGATGTTCTCTCCGATGACCAGGACCATCTCCTGCTGCTGCTCGACAACGGTCTTGCCGTTTCCGAAGGGAGCGGCCAGAAGGGCCTCCAGATCAGCGGGGGCTTCCTTGGCGACGACAGCCGCCACGCCCTTGACGTAGTCCACGAACTTCTCGTTCTTGGCAACGAAGTCGGTCTCGGCATTGACCTCGACCACGACGCCCACGCCGTCGATGATGGCGGCGTACGCCATGCCCTCGGCAGCGATCCTGCCGGCCTTCTTCTGCGCGGCGGCCAGGCCCTTCTCACGGAGCCACTCGATGGCCTTGTCCACGTCTCCGTCGGAAGCAGTCAGGGCCTTCTTGCAGTCCATCATGCCGACGCCGGTCATCTCGCGAAGATTCTTAACGTCCTGTGCGGTAAATGCCATTATTCAGCCTCTCCTTCCGCAGGTACGGCCGCCTCGGCCGTCGCTTCCTCTGCCGGTCCGTCTTCTCTGCCCTGACGGCCTTCCACAACGGCGTTGGCCATGGTGGAGGCGATCAGGCGGATGGCGCGGATGGCGTCATCGTTGCCCGGGATAACGTAATCGATCTCATCGGGGTCGCAGTTCGTGTCGACGATGGCCACGATGGGAATATGCAGCTTTCTGGCCTCAGCGATGGCGTTGCGCTCCTTGCGGGGATCCACGACGAACAGGGCGCTGGGCAGCTTCTTCATCTCTTTCACGCCGCCGAGATACTTCTCCAGCTTGGCGATCTCGAGGGTGTGCTTGATGACTTCCTTCTTGGGAAGCATATCGAACGTGCCGTCCTCCTGCATCTTGCGCAGCTGGGCCAGCCGGTCGATACGGGTGCGCATGGTGCGGAAGTTGGTGAGCATGCCGCCGAGCCATCTGGCGTTGACGTAATACATGCCGACGCGCTCAGCCTCTTCACGGACGGAATCCTGCGCCTGCTTCTTGGTGCCGACGAACAGGATCGTTCCGCCCTCGGCGGCGGTCTCGCGGACGAAGCTGTAGGCTTCCTCCAGCTTTTTCACCGTCTTCTGCAGATCGATGATGTAAATGCCGTTGCGCTCCATATAGATATACGGAGCCATCTTGGGGTTCCAGCGTCTGGTCTGATGGCCGAAGTGAACGCCGGCCTCCAGCAGCTGTTTCATGGATACTACTGCCATTGGAATCTCCTCCTAAAAATGTTTTTACCTCCGGGAGCTTCGTCCCCCGGGCCGACCTTGCGGCACCCGGCCCGAAGTCCGCCCCCGTGCGTAATGCCCGTGTATTTTAGCAGACCGCAGAATAAAAAACAAGTGTTTTTCTGCACTTTTTTCACGTTTTTTTATCTCTCTCCCCCCGTCCCCGCCCGGATCCCCGCAAGGCGGGAGAAGTTGCTATTGAAACGTCTCCGGATATAGTTTATACTATATAAATGATATAATGGCATTTCTGTCAACAATATATAGATTATTCAGCATACAGGGGATTTACATGAAGAAAGCAGCAAACAAGCAGACATATGATAACGAGAGCATCGTCAGTCTGAAGGGGGCCGACCGCGTCCGCAAGCGTCCCGGCGTCATTTTCGGCTCCGACGGGCTGGACGGATGCGAACATGCGGTTTTCGAGATCCTGTCCAACTCCATCGACGAGGCCAGAGAGGGGCACGGCAGCGAGATCGTCGTGACCCGTTTTGCCGACCTTTCCGTCCAGGTGGAGGACTACGGCCGCGGCTGCCCGGTGGACTGGAACGCGGCGGAAGGCCGCTACAACTGGGAACTCGTGTTCTGCGAACTGTATGCCGGCGGAAAGTACAGCAACGAGGAGACGGAGAACTATGAGTTCAGCCTCGGCCTCAACGGTCTGGGTTCCTGCGCCACGCAGTACGCTTCGGAATACATGGACGTCACCGTCTGGCGGGACGGTTTCCAGTACGACCTTTCCTTTAAAAAGGGAGAGATCGACGGCGAACTGGCCAAGCAGCCCTTCAAGGGCAGGCGCACCGGCACCCGCACCCACTGGCGTCCGGACCTCGAGGTATTCACGGACATCGCCGTTCCTCCGGAGTACTACACGGATGTGCTGAAACGTCAGGCCGTGGTGAATCCGGGCGTGCGCTTCCTGTTCCGCAACCAGACGGACAAGGGCTTCGAGGAGCAGGTGTTCTTCTACGAGAAGGGCATCGAGGACTATGTGAACGAGATCGCGGACATGCAGTATCTCACTCCCCCGGTGTACATCGAGACGGAGCGCCGCGGACGCGACAGGGAGGACAAGCCGGAATACAAGGTGCGCCTCACGGCGGCTTTCTGCTTCTCCAACCGCATACAGAAAATAGAGTACTACCACAACTCCTCCTGGCTGGAGCACGGCGGCGCGCCGGAGAAAGCCGTGAAGAACGCCTTTCCCTATGCCATCGACGCCCATATTAAAAAGGTTGGAAAATACCAGAAGAACGAGAGCAAGATCTCCTTTGCGGACGTCCAGGACTGCCTGATCCTGGTGACCAACTGTTTC
>JAEEGL014295120.1_pt1 | contig 48519 bp, 41 predicted proteins | sample 9134231 | NCBI WGS metagenome assembly JAEEGL01 (sample SAMN16246548, study PRJNA631951) | gut metagenome | biome: gut microbiome; feature: rumen; material: fiber-attached | host: Bos | place: Iran: Karaj | collected 2018-10 | reverse complement strand
CCGGCTATGAAACCTACATCAGTAACATCAAAAATGCCGGCATCGTAGTCACCGAGATCATCAATGTAACCACGATGCCACAAAATGGTTGCCGTCCCAAGGGCCACCGTAAAGTTTAATCTCTAAAGAAGTATTACCATGGCAAGATATACTGGTCCTACCACTCGCATCGCCCGCAAATTCGGCGAACCGATCTATGGCCCTGACAAGGTCTTCGAAAAGAGAAATACCCCTCCGGGACAGCACGGTCTCGCTGCCAAGCGCAAGAAGACGAAGGAGTATGGCACCCAGCTGAAGGAAAAGCAGAAGGTCAAGTACATGTACGGTGTGCTGGAGCGTCAGTTCCGCAACACCTACGCCCGTGCTTCCCGCATGAAGGGACAGACCGGTGAGAACCTGCTGCTGTTGCTGGAGGCCCGTCTCGACAACATCGTGTACCGGATGGGCATCGCTCCCACCCGTGCCGCCGCCCGTCAGCTCGTCCTGCACCGCCACATCACCCTCGACGGACAGATCTGCAACATTCCGTCCGCTTCGGTGAAGCCCGGACAGAGCGTCGCCGTCCGCGAGCGCTCCAAGAGCCTGGAGGTAATCCAGACGAGTGTCGCCGCCGCTACGAAGTACTCCTGGATCGAGTTCGATCCCAAGACCCTCGTCGGCAAGTTCCTCAATGTCCCGGCCCGTACCGAGATTCCCGAGAACATCAACGAGCAGCTGATCGTCGACCTCTACTCCAAGTAACAGAACTTAACACCGTAAAACTTATGGCAATCTTAGCATTTCAGAAACCGGACAAGGTGATCATGCTCGAATGCACCGACACCGTCGGCCGTTTTGAGTTCCGCCCGCTGGAACCTGGTTATGGCCAGACCATCGGCAACTCCCTGCGTCGCATTCTCCTCGCCTCTTTGGAAGGTTTCGCCATCTCGTCGATCAAAGTCACGGGGGTGGACGATGAGTTCCAGACCATCCCGGGCGTGATCGAGGGTATGCAGGACATCATCCTGAACCTGAAACAGGTCCGTTTCCGCAGGATGGTTGATTCCGTAGACTCGGAAGTGGCGAACATCACAGTCAGCGGCAAGCAGGAGTTTACCGCTGAGGACATTTCCAACGGATTGTCTTCTTTCAAGGTGTTGAATCCTGAACTGCACATCTGTTCCCTCGAACCTTCCGTCAAGATTGAAATGTCCCTGACCATCACCAAGGGCCGCGGTTTCGTCCCCGCCGAGGAGATGCGTGAGGAGTCCACGCCGATCGGGACCATTCCCGTCGACGCAATCTATACGCCGATCAAGAAGGTCAACTGGAGCGTCGAAAACTACCGTGTCGAGCAGAAGACCGACTATGAGAAACTGAACCTCGAAATCGTGACCGACGGTTCCATTTCTCCGGATCTGGCCCTGCAGGAAGCCGCCAACATCCTCATCTACCACTTCAAGCTGTTCACCGACGACAAGAAGATCTCCCTGGAGAGCGCCGTCGAGTCCGACAGCAAAGAGTTGGACGAGGAATCCCTCAGGATGCGTCACCTGCTGCTCACGAAGCTTTCCGACATGGGCCTGAGCGTCAGAGCCTTCAATTGCCTGAAAGCCGCCGACATCGATACCTTCGCCGACCTGGTGTCCTACAGCCGCGCCGAACTGATGAAGTTCCGCAACTTCGGACGCAAGTCCCTGAATGAGATCGACCTCCTCGTCGAGAAGATGAAGCTTTCCTTCGGGATGGATGTCACCAAGTACAATATTGAACCCAAGAAAAAGATCGTTTAGCAATGAGACACAATAAGAAAGTCAACCATCTGGGTCGCAAGAGCGGTCACCGTAAGGCCCTGCTCGCAAGCATGGCATCCTCCCTCATCCTGAAGAAGAGGATCACCACCACCGAGGCCAAGGCCAAGGCCCTCAAGCCCTATCTCGAACCGCTTGTGACCAAGTCCAAGGAGGACACGACGCACTCCCGCCGCGTGGTCTTCAGCTACCTGAAGGACAAGGCTGCGACCGCTGAACTCTTCCGCACCATCGCACCGAAGGTCGCCGACCGTCCGGGTGGATACCTCCGTATCCTCCACATCGGCTTCCGCCAGGGTGATGCGACGGAGATGGTCCTCGTCGAGTTCGTGGACTTCAACGAGGCTGCCCTCGCTGCCGCTCCGAAGGCCGAGAAGAAGACGACCCGCCGCTCCCGCGCCAAGAAGGCCGAGGCTGCCCCTGAGGCCGCTCCCGAAGCCCCCGCTGCAGAGGCTCCCGCCGCCGAGTAAGCGGTTTGGAAATACTTGAAAAGCGCTTTTCTTATTTGGAAGAGCGCTTTTTTAATTGTATCTTTGCATATCATGGGTAGAAATACCCTCTTGGTAAAAGATGAAAATAATGAAAAAACTGTTTGCTTTTGTCTGTGCTGTCGCGTGTCTTGCCGCCTGCGGAAAAAGTGCCCAGCCCGGGGAAGACGGCCCGGAGGGGGGTGGAGACGTTGACCGCTCGGTGACATCCATCAACCTTCGTTCTTCCCTTGTGGAGATGGACCTTTCGTGGTCGGAAGGCGTCGTGTTGGACGGAATTGTCTGCGACCCTGAAGATACCCCCCTTTCGTCGCTTCGCTGCAAGAGTTCGGATGAGGGAGTCGTGACGGTGGAAAAGGATACCTATGGCTTCCGGCTCTTTCCTCACAAGGTGGGAGAGGCGACCCTGACGATCATTCCCTCGGCCGGCCCTGCGTCGGCTACCTGCAAGGTGAAAGTCAACGAAGACGGTACGACCAGTGCCACGCCGATTTCCGGGATCCAGCTGACGACGTCCGAGTCCCTGTCGGTAGTGTCTGACTACAGTAACAGGACCGCCTTGTTTACGGCGACTTTTACCCCCGGAGGAGTCAGTACCAACGATATCACCATCTATTCCGACAGGCCGGACCTGATCGAAAAATATGAATATATCGGCACCCAGAAAGAGGGAGCCTACTACACCGTTGACGACCAGGCGGCTGGAACCGGATCGCTGATAGTCGGCGTGACCATCAAAAAGAACACGGCCCATGCCCCCACGGAGACCGGCCTGGTCAACATCTATATCAAACCCAAGCGGGGAACGGCCGCTACGCAGACCTTCAAGATGGATGTGAGGGGCCATATCTACAAGCTGGAATTTCCGGCGCTCGCCACGGACTCGGACCATATCAAGGGTGGGGAAGTCTATCTTTCCAAAGGCGAATCCGTCAAGCTGGAGCCGAAGATTTACACCACCGGAAAGCTGCTTGACAGTGACGGGCTTTACTGGACCTCACTGGATGTGGCCGGCCTGACGGTCGGCGAAGACTGGGTGATGACCCTGACCGACAAGTCGGGCGGGACGATGTACAACAACGGCATCTCTGTCTATTGCGGCGACAAGTCCGACGCCATGCCCCAGCGCTTCGCCATCAAGGTCCATACCTACGAAAAAGCGACGGGCATCAGTTTCAGCGGCATCAGCGCTTCGACGGCCTACTATGCCGGCGAGACGGTGACCTTCACCGCCTCCGTGACGCCCTCCACCGCCCGTCAGGACCTCAAGGTCACCTCGGACGGCGGCCGCTACGTGGAGCTTACCCGTGGAACCGGCAGTAACATCAACCGCTTTACCGCCAAGTTCAATTACGGTTCGAAAAACAAGGTCATGCTGTCGATCTCCCCGGTCGCCGGCGGTACGGGCGGCTCGGTCTCGCTGAATGTCTACGACTACCGCCCGACGGATGTCAAAGCGGGCGACTATGTCTATTACAACTCTTCCAACGGCTTCTGGACCAGCGATGGCGGCCTGAGGGTGTATGGCCATGACGAGGTGCTGGACTCCCCGCAGAATCCGACCGCCAGCGGCGCGAGTTCGCTCGTCGGTATCGTCTACGCCAGGGAGGTGGACCCGGAATATTTCCCCTTTACCCTGAGCGGAGACAACAAGCAGCGTCACTTCGCCGTCCTCGGCCTTTGGAATACCCCCGCGACGCTGTGGTGTGAGAGTAACGACGACTATAAGGATATCGCCGCCGAGTGGGACAAATCATCCAAGGCCTATGGCTCCGCTCCCGCCCGGTCGGGATCGGCCAATGCCTCCCAGGTGTACAAGTGGAACCTTGGCTGGGCGCTTTACAACCAGGCGCGCGGCTCTTCCCACGACATCAAGGCGCTTGAGGCGGTCGAGACGTTCGCAAAAGCCCATGTCATACGGACCATGAATGCCCTGGGCAGCGGCTCTTCAGGATGGATCCTGATGGGAAGCAGTGATGCCAAGGCGATTTATGACGGGCTGGATATCTTGAAGACGCGTCTTTCCCGCGCCTCCGGCGACGCGCTGACACAGTCCTGGACCTGCGAATATAATCCCCAGAATAACAAGAATGCAGTGATGCTGGACGCGAGTAAGGGCGTCGGTGAAGAGTTGCGGGGTACCAAACAATATATTCGTCCCATTTTCTATCTGTAAATGCCATGAGACGGTTTTTTATTTTCATGCTTTCACTCACCCTTGCCGCCGCCTGCGGCAAGGAAAAGATCGCCCCGCAGGGCAACGAGCCCTCCGGCGGAAACGGCGGCTCATCTCCCTCGGAGATTGAGTCCATTTCGATTCCCGCTACCCTGGAGATGGATGTCGACTGGGCAGACGGCGTTCCCCTGACGGTGACTCTCTCTCCGAAAGGCGCCTCCCAGGATGACGTAGCGGCGAAAGTGGAAGACGAGAGCGTCGTGAGCGTAGAAAAAAGCGCATCGGGCTTTCTCGTCAAGCCGAAGAAGGTCGGTACGACGAAGGTCAGCGTCCGGGCCCTGAAGGGCGGAGCCAGCACCCAGACCTGCCAGGTCAAGGTGAACGAGAAAGGCATTACCCAGGCCACGGAAATTGAGTCCATCTCCCTCTCCCAGACGGCGGTGGAACTCGCGGACCTGACGGAAAGCGGCAGCGCCGAGGTTGCGCTGATCCCCCTGACCCTCTCGCCGCCCAATGCCACGGTCAACGACCTTCGGATCAGCTGCAGTGATTCGAAAGTAACGGCCGAACTGGTCGCCGGGGATCCGGTCGCCATTCGGGTGAGCATCCCTGCCAATACCGGCCACACCCCCACCGACGTCCGGACCGCGAAGGTCACCGTTTCCCCCCGCCGGGGCGGTGCCTCTCAGGGAGTGCTCTCCGTCAAGGTCTGCGGTCATGTCTATGGTCTCTCGCTGACCGCCCCGTTCCAGTATATGGAGAGCGGGGAGATCCATTTCACCTACGGCGAGAAGGTCAGGTTGACGCCGAACCTGACCAAGACCGGTACCCTCAAAAGCGGGGCCGACAAGGTTCGTTACGTTTGCCCCAGCGGTATCACGGTTACGGACAATGAACTGTACTGCCTCTCTTCCTCCAACCTGACCGGCGGCTCCAGTTCTGTTTCGCTCACGGCCCAGTGCGGCCTGTCGCCGACGGTCAAGCTCCAGGTCCATACCTACGCGGCCCCGACGGATATCGAAATCAACGCCAATCTTCCCTCCGAGCTCGGAAATACGTATCAGAAGGGCGGCCAGTATATCATGAACCTAAAGGTCAAGCCGGAAACGGCCCGCCAACGTGTTGAAGTGACCTGCTCGGCCTCGCAAGATATCATCGTGTTTACGCCGTCCTATCTGTCCACCCAGACCAAGCTGGACATTACGGCCAAAGGCGTTACGCAGAATCAAGCGTATTTTACCCTGAAGGCCGGGACGTTGACGAAGGAGTGGCGTTTCCATGTCAATGAGTTCCTTCCGGGAGACATCAAGATCGGAGACTATGTCTATCGCACCTCTTCCGGCGGCGTGCGCCGTTCGGACGGGGGCCTCAGGGCCTCCGGAACAAACTGGATCCGGCAGGATAACGTGTCGAGCAATACCCAGTCGGGAGAGGCCCTGATCGGCATTATTTTCGACACGAGTCCCGTCTGTATGTCGGACATTCCTTCTGATATGAAGGCTGGCATTAAAGATGGTAACGGCGTGACCAGGCATGTCGGCGTACTGGCCTTGGAGGATGGGCGGATCAGTGGACAGTATTTCTGCAATTGGGGGGACAAAATCACCTCTTGGGGCACTTATGTGCCGGATTATACCATGTCCAACACCTACAAGAATTACACGGTGCTCAAGGCAAAAGGATCTTCCGTTACCTTCAACCAGTATCTGACGAGTTTTGAAAGCCTGGTAAAGCGTCCCAATGGATCGACGCCCTGGATGCTCCCCTGCTACATTGACTTCCAGTTTATGGGCCAGTATGGCAAGGTGCTGAATAATAACGGTGCCGGCTTGATCGGCCAGTACTGGACCAGCAGCATTAATAAAACGAGCCCGGACTATGTCGGCGCGGCGTCCTGGGCAAACAATGCCTGTTCTGTCAGCCTGATCCATAGAAACGGGTCCAGCAAAGTCCGCCCGGTATTTTTCCTGTAAATCCTAACATTCCTAAATATCATTATTTATGAAAAAAATCGTTTTATTTGCAGTAGCAGCCCTGTTGGGTGTCTTCCTGCTCGATGGCTGCACAAAAGTGGCCCCGACAACGGTCAACTACAAGTACAGCGCAGCGGTCCGCGGTTCCGTCGAGTATAACAACGGGAACCCGGCTGCCGGTTTTGAGGTGGCCATCTCCCTCGGCGGCGCACCGCAGAGCAAGTATCATGCGGTTACCGATTCGGACGGGAAGTTCTCCATCACGATTCCCTGCCTGGGGAAGGCTGGCCTGAGCGGCGTTACAGCCAATGTCACTAATTTTGTCTACAAAGGCAAGAAGTATAGCGCCACCAAGGCCGCTTCGGCAGGTGGAGATGTAAAGCCGGGCGAATCGAGCCCCAATCTCGCCCTGACCCTGAACGAAGGTGTTTCCGTGGAATAATTTAACTGACAGGATTATGAAAAAGATATTTGTTATTGCCCTGACCCTTGTCCTTTCCCTTGGCGCTACGGCCCAGGAAAAGAAAACGACCATCAAGGCCGGAGACCTTTCCATCGGTATCAATGTCAATCCCATGTCCGCTTTCGGCAAGGCCAAGTGGCAGCCGGAAGACGGTGCCTTCTCCGGTGATTATGTGGACGGTATCGGCAAGAAACCCGCCCAGATGTACATCCTTTCCAAGGACCCGGTGGCGTCCTTCAAGCTCCGTTACCACATGACTGAGTCCGTCGCCCTCCGCGCCCAGCTCGGTATCACTGGTTCGGTCATCAACCACAAACAGTATGTCAAGGACGACCAGGCGGTCTATCTGAACCCGGACTCCCAGAACCAGGTCTTCGATGTCGTGACCTCGAAGCTGAACGCCGGTTCCCTCGGCCTCGCCCTCGAATTCATCAAGGGCAGCGGCCCCCTGAAGTTCAATGCTTCCGTCGGTCTCCTCTATGCCATCGCGGGCGGCTCGATGGACTTCAGCTACGGCAACCCCTTCAACAAGGATTGGAACGGCAACGTCCCGACGAGCTCCGCCTTCACCCAGAACGCCGGTGCTCCCGCCGACCTGAATGACGGCTATCCCGTCGGTAAGCTCGGTGTCCAATACGCCCGTCCGCTCAAGCGCTTCAATGTCGGCTACACCAATGCCGTCGGCCTGACCGTCGATATGGGTATTGAGTGGTTCTTCTCCGGAAGTATGTCCCTCGGCGCCGCCGTGACCTTCACCCCGATCATGGTCATGTTCCAGCCCCAGACCTACACGACCTACGAAGGCTACACCAACCTCGCCGTTGCCGGCGGCTCCGATGAAGGTTCCGTCATCGAGTTCAACAAACTCGTCAGCCCGGGTTCCACCGGCCTCCTCTACGGGACCAACAACTTTGGTCTCCGTCTGAGCCTGAACTACTACCTGTAGTCTCTCTCGCATAGTTTTTGCAGGAAAGTTGGCCGCCATGAAGAAAAGCCGTCTCCTGCTGTTTTCCATCCTGCTGCTCCTCGCCGGGGCGGCAGGATGTCGTCGTGAGATGTACCCCGAAACCGAGGTCCATGCCCTCACGGAGAAAGAGCAGCAGAAGGCGCGCCTGGACGGAGCCTTCCAGAAGGTCGCCGCCGGGATGCCGGAGCTGACCCCCGAGTGGCTTCTTTACTATCTCATGCGGAACGTCCGGGTGGACCGGAGCCGGGTCGTACCCTACGTCCGGTGGACCCTTCCCGAAGGTCTTCGGATCGAGGGGCCCCTGAACGATCTTCGTGTTTATGACGGGGCGGCCGAACTCTGCCGGATCGAACGGCTGGACGGGCGCCTGGTCTTCCGCTTCGACGACGGGACGAGCTATTCCGTCCTGAGTGTCCTGTTGACGGAACCCTATGTCAGTCAGATCTTTCAATACCTGAGCGATGGGACGCTGGATCTGTAGCATAGGGGCGCTTCTCGTGTCGGTCAGTCTCTGGGCCCAGCTCCCGGATTCCCTGACGAGCCTCAGACTCCGCCAGTCCGAGATCACCGAGCGGATGGACCGTCCCATGCTGGAACTTCGCGGCGGGGTGAGCGGCGAAGTCAGCGTCGAGAAAATCCGTTCCGTCCCTTCCTTCCTCGGCAACGCCGATCCGGTCCGCTTCGTCCGCCTGCTCCCTTCCGTCCAGGTCAATACCGAATCCGACGGCGGCCTCTACATGCAAGGCAGCGAATACTCCCATACGATGCTCTCCATCGGCGGGGTCCCCGTCTACGGCGGGACCCACCTGCTCGGGCTCTTCTCGGTTTTCAATCCGACCCATTACAAGAGCATGGACTATTCGACGGACGCCGGAGAGGAACTCCGCCTCGGCGGGCGCATCGACATGACCCTGCCGGACACCCTGGTGAGAAAGGTCGGCGCCGACCTTTCCCTCGGCCTGCTGTCCGCCCAGGGCACCCTCCGCATCCCGACGGGAGAAAAATCCAGCCTCTTCTTTTCCGCCCGCCGGACCTACATCAACCTCCTCTACGGCCACTTCCTCCAGTACAACGACCAGCCGCTGCGTTACGGCTTCACCGACGGAAACCTCTCCTGGTACTGGCGGCCGACCCGCGTGGACCGCGTCTGGATCGATGTCTTCGCCGGCCGGGACCGGGGCGTTTTCAACTACAACGCCGCCGGTGCGACCATCGAAGGCGTCTGGTACAACGGCCTGACCGCCGTCCACTGGGACCATTATTTCGCGGACGCCACCCTCCGCCAGAGCGCCTATTACACCCGTTACGGCCTCACCGGCGATGCCGTGACCGAGTTTATCGAAGGCCACCTGCCCTCCCACATCCAGACCGGCGGCTACAAGGCCACCCTCTCCTGGAAGGGATGGGACTTCCGCGGCGATGTCGCCTGGCACGAAGCCCAGCCCCAAAACCCCTCCTCGAAGGGCCATTACAACATCTTCAACCGCTCCGCCGAGCCCGCCCAGAATGCCATCGAGGCCCATGCATCGGCCCTCTACAGCCGCCCGGTAGGTTATTACCTGGAGCTCAAGGCCGGGGTCGGCATCCTGGGCTACCTGTCCCCGGAACGGGAATTCTTCTGGGGCCTGACCCCGCGGGCCGAGGCCTGCGTGAACCTGATGGACGCGGGGAAAATCGGCCTGCGCTACGGTCTCCACCGCCAGGTCCTCTTCCAGACCGGCATGACCAACATGGGCCTGCCGCTGGAATTCTGGATCCTCGCCGGAGAGTACAGCGCGCCCCAATGGTCCCACAACTTCGCCCTCTCCTACAACCGGGATTTTCTCCGGGGGCAATGGGCCCTCTCGGCGGAAGTCTACTTCAAACGCCTCCACAACCAGCTGGAGTACCAGGGGACCATGATGGAGATGTTCAACAGCGCCTATTCCCTGTCGACCTCCCTGCTGCATGGCGACGGCTATGCCTACGGGATCAATCTGATGGTCCAGAAAAAGGCCGGGGCGCTGACCGGCTGGGTCGGCTATGCCTTCGGCCGCAGCCTCCGTGAGTTCGACGACCCGCGCTTCGTCGGCCTCTACCCCTCGGACCACGAACGCCTCCACGAACTGAACATCGTCGCTACCTACGACTGGGGCCGCTTCGATGTGGGCGGGACCTTCGTGGCCGCCACCGGCACCCCCTACACCCGTCCCGAGACCTTCTACATCCTCGGCGACCGGATGGTCTGTACCTACGGCGACCGCAATGCCCACCGCCTGGGCTCCTACGTGCGTCTGGATCTGAGCGCCAACTGGTATTTCCTCCGCAAGGAAGGGCGCGAGGGCGGGCTCAACCTCTCCATCTACAACGCTCTCTGCCGCGAAAATGCCGTCGGCTATGGCATCCATACCGACCCCGAGAATGGGACCTACCGTTTTTCGCCGACGACCTTCGGCATCAAATTCATGCCTTCTCTGGCCGTATTCTATAAGTTCTGACCATGAAAAAGTTTCTCTATCTCGTTGCGCTTGGGCTGCTTTCAGCCTGCTCCGGGCTCGAACCGCCCCTGAAGACCCAGCTGGTCGTCGAGGGATGGATCGACAGCGGCGGCCATCCGATGGTCCTCGTGTCGGAGACCATGGGCGTGGGCGGAGAGCCCATCCGCCGGGAAGACATGATCGGGAACATTGCGAAATGGGCCAAGGTCACGGTCTCGGACGGGCAGACGAGCGAAATTCTGACCGGTACCGTGGACCCGCGCTACTTCCCGCCCTATGTCTATACCACCTCCCGCATCACCGGGGAAGTGGGGAAGACCTACACCGTGGACGTAGAATACAAGGATTACCATGCGACGGCCACCACCACCATCCCGGACCCCGTGCCCCTGGACACCCTCTACTGCGTGCCCCTCCGGGACACCCTCTACCGGGTGATGTGCGGCTTCACGGACCCGCCCGAGAAGGGAAACTACTACAAAGTCTTCACCCAGACCCTCGGGAAAGACCTCCGCTACCAGCCCTCGGTGATGGCCATGGCCTCCGACGAAGTCTTCGACGGCTATGCGGAAATCTATCTATGGAGCACCCAGCGCCTGACCCAGCACCTCTACTTCCCCGACATCTGCGAGGGGGATGAACTCATGGTGAAATTCTGTACCATGGACCGGGGCACCTTCCGCTTCTGGGAAAACTACGAGATTACCCTGGCCTCCAACGTCAACTCTTTTTACCAGTTCGACTCCGACCTCGGCGCCAATGTCCACGGCGCCCTCGGCTACTGGGCTGGCTACGGCGTCAGCGAGTACCACATCAGCGTCCGGCCCCCAGAACCTTAGAAGTCCATTCCGAAGGTAAAGGAGACGCCCCAGCCGGTCTGGGAACACCAGAAGGTGCCGAACTTCACGGGGCCGACCATGGTCTTGCGCCCGAGTTCCAGTCCGGCGGCCCAGATGGTCGCTTTCGGGGAGAAGGCCTTGATGTCCGGTGCATCCTGGAAGAGACCGCCCTTGAGGGTGATGAAATTCTTTCGCATCAGGCGGTAGCGGAGGTCGAGCTGGGCCGTGGCGGCGAACTTGTCCGAGTAGTAGAAGCCGTGGCTGAAGCCGAAGAACGGAATCTGGTATTCCATGTAGCGGCCGGGCACGAGTCCGCCGGCGACCAGGCAATGCTGCGTGGCGACCATGTCTGTATAGGCACTCTGGTAGCCGAAATAGACACTGGGCTGGATGGTGAAGCGCTGTCCGAGGGTGATGGCGCCCGTCAGGGAGGCGGTTCCGACATAGTAGGGCGGTACCTTCCCCTCATAGGACGTGGCGCTTCCTTCTTCCATCAGGTAGGTGGAATAGCCGTTGAAGACATAGCGCCCCAGGAAGTTCGAGGCAAAGCCGCGGGTCGGGAAATAACCGTCGTCCAGGGTGTCAAGCCGCCAGCGGAAGAAGGCGGAGAGCCAGTAGCTCTTCCAGTCCCAGCCTTTCCAGTTTTCTTCCGAGCCCTGGTAGTACTCATAGGGTTCCATCTCGGCGGAGACGCCGAAGCGGAGGTCTCCGTAGGTCATCTGCGAGTCCTGGGCGAACAGGTCCAGGCGGCTGGTCATGAAGGATCCGCGGGCGGTCGAGCTCTTGTCCCAGCTCTCGAAATTGGCGACGAAACTGTTGTGCCAGGCTATGCCCACGCTGGGCGCCGGAACGGCCGGCTTATAGGCGAATTCCAGGTTGAGGGCGCTGAGCGTTCCGATTTTCATTTCCATCAACAGGCGCGGTCCGTAGAGTTTCCGGGTCCCGATGCCGAGCCGGGAGCCCACATACACCACTTCATCCGTGTCCACATGGATGCTGGCCCCGATTTCATTGGTCTGGCCCCGCTGGCATTCCAGCACGAGGACGTAGGGCTCCCCGTCGCCTTCCAGCCGGTAGGTGACGGATTCGAAGGCGTTGGTGCCGTAGATATGGGCAATGAGGTTTTCGATATCTTCGCGTCCATACATGCCGTCTTTCTGGAGGACGAGCGGGTTGAGAATGCGTTTGTATTCTTTGTCGTTCAGTCCTTCCACGCGGATGTCGGAGACCAGGATCTCTTTCTGGGCGAGGTTGAGGGCGCGGGGCCGCTCGGCGCTCTTCTGGGGTTCGACGGGTCCGACCCGCTCGGCGATGGCCTTGAATTCGGCTTCATGGGCCTTGGCCATCTCGTAGCCCTGGCGGATGATGTCGTCGACGGATTTTTCGTCGAAGGAGAGCATGGTATAGCCCTTCAGGGGGTGCTGGAGCAGGATGTCGGCGTAGCCGCGGTTGATCTCGGCGGCATAGTGCGACATCAGGGTGATGTTCTGCAGGGCCAGCGAAGGCAGGGTTCCCAGGTCCGTCACATCCCGCTTGATCGGCATTTCCGAGCCGATGATGATGTCCGCGCCGAGAGCCTTCGCGATGTCGGCCGGGAAGTTGTTCCGGGCGCCGCCGTCCGCGAGGACCATGCCGCCGATACGCACCGGACGGAAATAGAAGGGGATGGCCATGGTCGAGCGCATGGCATCGACCACCTGGCCGCTCATCCAGTTTTTCGGCTTCATGGACACCATCTCCGTCGCGACGCAGTAGTAGGGTACCGGAAGGTCCGCAAAGCCCAGGGAATCCTGGTAGCCGACGGAAACGCTGCTCAGGGTGTTCCGGACATTGAAACCGAAGAGGAAACCGTCCGGCAGGCCCATGCCGAGCTTTCCGACGGACTCTTCCATCATTTCACCGGTACCGGTATTGAGCTGTTCCAGTTTCTTGTCCAGTTCCAGTTCGTGGCGGAGTTTCTCGATTACGTCATCCTTCTCGTAATGGAACGGCAGGTTGATGGCGAAGCGTTCCTTGTTCTTGCGGACCCGGTAGGCCTGGGTCGCGGCCGGCACCTTGTCCGACATCATCACGCTCCAGTTGATGGCCCTTACCAGGGAATCCAGCGAGGTGGCGTCATACCCCAGGGCATACAGGCCGCCGACGAGGCCGCCCATGCTCGTTCCGCCGATCAGGTCCACCGGAATGCCCAGTTCCTGCATGTAGCGGAGCACACCGATATGGGCCATGCCGCGGGCGCCGCCGCCGCCGAGCACCACGGCCACGACCGGGCGCTTTTTGTGGATGGAGTCCAGGCGCTCCCGGATCCGGCACATGTTCAGGGAGTCGAGTTCAGGGGTGCAGCTCGGGAGGCTGAGGCCGTTTGCGGCCGTCTGGGCGAGGGCTCCGAGGCTCATCAGGAGGAGGGTGGTGAGGAGGAGTAGTCGTTTCATTTGCAGATACATTTAGGCAAAGATAAACATTTTTTCGTATCTTTGAGCCAAATACGTGTGACTATGAAAATCGGACCTATCGCTGCGGTGCTCGCTCTCTCCCTGGTTGCCTGCCCGCTTCTGTACATTTTTGTCGGGCCGGCCCTGGACGCAGAGCAGCTCCGGGTGCTCCGGACCCTCGGTATCATCTGCGGCGCGAGCGCCCTCTACTGCTTCGTCGTCGGGGAACTGACCGGGAACAACAGCCAGATGGACAAACTCTGGAGTCTCCTTCCCATCGCCTATACCTGGATTATCGCCGTGGAAGGCGGTCTGACGCTGCGTCTTGTCGTGATGGCCTCGCTCGCGACCCTCTGGGGCGCCCGCCTGACCTTCAACTTCGCCCGGAAAGGGGCCTACCGCCTGCGTTTCTGGGAAGGGGAAGAGGATTACCGCTGGGCCGTTCTGCGGGGAAGGAAAGAGTTCCAGCCCCGCTGGAAATGGACCCTGTTCAACCTGTTTTTCATCTGCATCTACCAGAATGCCATCGTCCTGATGACCTGCCTGCCCGCCCTCGTGGTGATGAACGTGGACGTGCCTTTCGGCTGGGTGGATGCTGTCGCGGCGGCCCTGACCTTCTGCTTCATCGTCCTGGAACTCGTTTCCGACGAGCAGCAGTGGGCCTTCCAGACCGGAAAATGGAGCCAGATCAAGGCGGGCCACAAACTCGAAGACCTGCCCATGCCCTACCGGCTGGGCTTCAACACCACCGGTCTCTGGGGCCGGAGCCGCCATCCGAACTACCTCGGCGAGCAGGGGACCTGGGTGTCCTTCTATCTCTTCACGGTCGGGGCGGGCTGCGGAATCCTGAACTGGAGCATGGCGGGGGCGCTCCTTTTGATCGCCCTCTTCCTCGGCAGCAGCGCCTTCGCGGAGGAAATCAGCGGCGGGAAATATCCCGAATACGCCCGCTACTGCCGCGAAGTGTCCCGCTTCTTCCCCATCGGCCGTCGTTTTGAAGCGTAGGGGCGCGGATTGTGCCGCGAGCGCTCCTAAACCCTGCCGCAGGCGCTCGGCGAGCCGCCATCGGAAAATAATGCTTATCTTTGATTGATAGAAACGAAGAACATGTCTGAAACGATTGTTGTCATCCTTGTTGCGGTACCGGTGTTAATGGCCCTTGCGCTGGGCTGGACCCTGTCGGCCAGCCGCCTTCGCCGTCAGCTGAAGGAGCGGGACGCCGCCCTCAGCGAGAAGGACGCCGTCCTTGCCGGAAAGGCGGAAGAATGGGCCCGTCAGACCGAGCAGCTGATCCGGACCGAGGGGAGGGTCCAGACCGCCGAGGCGCTGCTTACCGCCGAGCGGGAGCAGCATAAAAAGGCGCTGGAGGACCTGCAGCAGGCCCAGGAAAAGGCCCTGGAGGCTGCCCGGACCGCCCTGGCCCTCGAAAATGAAAAGACCCTCAAGGCCCGCGAGGAGGCCCTCAAGAAAGAGGCCTCCGAGACCATGAAGACGATCACGGGCTCGCTGGACAAGGACATCCGCGAGATGCGGGAAGCCTTCGACGCCCAGAAGAAGACCCATGCCGAGGAGAGTTCCGCCATCCGGACCCAGTTTTCCGAAACGGTCCGGCACCTTCGCGAACAGACCGAGTCCATCGGGACGAAGGCCGAGAGCCTCGCCAGCGCCCTCAAAGGCCAGAACAAGATGCAGGGAATCTTCGGAGAGACCATCCTGGAGAACATCCTCAAGGCGGAAGGCCTCCGGGAAGGCCACGACTATGATGCCGAATTCTGGCTGCGGGACCGCCGGGGCGAAATCCTCGAAAACGAAGAAAGCGGCCATCGGATGCGCCCCGACTTCGCCCTCCATTTCCCCGATGAGACCGACGTGCTGATTGATGCGAAAGTGTCACTGAGCGCCCTGGCGGACTATTTCGCCGCCACCTCGGACGAGGCGCGCGCCGACGCTTCCCGCCGCAACCTCGCCTCGGTGCTTTCCCATGTCAAAGAACTCACCAGCAAGGAATACCAGAAGTATGTCGTGGGCCGCAAGACCCTCGACTACGTCATCATGTTCATCCCGAACTACGGCGCCTACCAGCTGGCCAAGCAGGAGGATCCGGACATCTTCTCCAAGGCCTTCGCCCAGAATGTGCTGATTACCACCGAGGAGACCCTGATTCCCTTCCTCCGCCTGATCCGGAGCGCCTGGGTCCAGAAGGAACAGATGGAAAATATCGGGGAAATCGTCTCCGCCGCCCAGGCGATGGTGGACCGGGTCGCCCTCTTCTGCGAGAAGAACGCCGAGGTCGAAAAGACCCTGGAAGGCGCGGTCAAGAAATTCAAGGAGAACTCGCTTCGCCTCACGGGCGGCCGACAGAGCATCGTCGGCGCCGCCCGGAAGGCCATTGACCATGGCGTTCCGGAGCCCTCCACCCACCTCCTGCCGCCCCTGAGTGATGACTCGTTTGGAAATTCCGCGAATCTTGGTTAACTTTGAAAGTTATGAATGAAGACAAGACCGTCCTGATGACCCCGGAGGGGCTCCAGAAGGAGATAGGAATGAAAGGACTGTTCGGGCGAATGGTGGCAGGCATTGCGTTCCGGCTGCTGGACCTGGACAAGGCCAACAAGATCCATGCCCTCAACTGTGAGAAAGAGGGGCCGGACTACGCCGCAGGCATTCTCCGGACCATCGGCATCACCTACGATATCCCTGAGGCCCAGCTGGACAACATTCCCTCCGAGGGAGGCTTCATCACCGTGTCGAACCACCATTTCGGCGGGGCGGACGGCCTGATTTTGAGCGCCGTCGTCGGGAGCCGGCGTCCGGACCTGAAGATCCTGACGACCTTCCTGCTTTCCTATGTGCGGAACCTCAGGGCGGGATTCATTCCGGTGGACAACCTCGCCTCGGGCGGGGCGAAAAGCATTACGGGCATCCGGACGGCCCTCCAGCACATCGCCGACGGAAAGCCCCTGGGCCTGTTCCCGGCCGGAGAAGTGGCGACTTGGCAGAAAGAGCGCATCGCTCCCGGCGAAGGCCGCATCATTGAAGACAAGCCCTGGGCGGAGAACATGATGAAACTCATCCTCCGCAGCGGATTCCCTGTCATTCCGATCTATTTTGACGGGGTTAATTCCCTGCCCTGGCACCGTCTGGGCCGGATTCATCGCCGCCTTCGGACCATCCGTCTTCCCCACCAGCTCTTCAACAAGGCCGGGGTCCATATCAAAGTCCGCATCGGAAAGCCCATCCCGGCGGAGGAAATCCAAAAATACGATGCGGCCGCTCTGAGCAAGTACCTCCGCAGCCGGACCTACGCCCTGGAGGCCCAGTGCCTTCCGAATGAGGCCCCGCAGGAAATCGTGTGGAAAACCGCCGTCGCCCCCCATCTGGACGCCGATAAGATCCGCGCCGAGGTGGACGCTCTCCAGGACAAGATCCTCTTCGACTCCGGCGACTACCGGGTCTTCCTTATCCAGGCGGCGGACGCGCCCAGTGTCATGGAGGAAATCTACCGGCTCCGCGAAGAGACCTTCCGGGCCATCGGCGAAGGCACCGGAGACCCCCTGGACACCGATCCATACGACCAGTACTACCGGCATCTCGTGCTCTGGCACCGGGAGAACCAGGACATCGTCGGGGCCTACCGGCTCGGATTCGGCAGCGAGATTTTCGCTTCCCGTGGCGGGCAGCGCGGCTTCTATACCTCCACGCTTTTCCGCTTTACGCCGGCGGCGGATGACGTCCTGAAGCAGAGCATCGAACTCGGCCGCTCGTTCATCGTCCAGAAATACCAGCGCGAAATCCTGCCGCTGAAGCTCCTCCTTTCTGGGATCGCCGTCGCCTCGATCCACAGCCCCGACGCGGCCTTCTGTGTCGGTCCGGTCAGTGTCAGCAACAGCATCCCGGACTTCTACAAGACCTTGATTGTCCACTATATCAGCCGCCGCTACCACCTCGGCGAAGCGGATGGTTTCGTCTTCCCGACGAATCCATTCCGGGACAATTCCCTCCGGGTGCGTCCCGAAGAGCTGCTGGACCCCCTGCCGGAGGATATCGACAGCTTCGACCGCCTGCTCGTAACCCTTTCGGACGGGGAGTACCGCCTTCCCATCCTCCTGAAGAAGTACATCAGCTGCGGGGCACGGATTGCCTGCTTCAATGTGGATCCGCTCTTCATGAACTCCCTGGATGGCTTTATCGTCCAGCGCTTCAGTGATTTCCCCCTGCCGCTTCTCCGCTCCTTCCTGCGTCCGGTGCCCGAAGAGGTCGCCGACCGGGTGTACAAGCGCTTCTATGGACCCGATTTCACGCTGTAGGCGATGACGGACAGTCCCTTCTGGGTATATCTCGTCGGCTTTGCCGGGATGGGGGTCTATGGCCTCCGTCTCCTGATCCAGTGGTGGAAGTCCGAGAAGTCCAAGCAGATCGAGAACCCCGGCATCTACTGGGTGCTGGCGAGTCTCGGCGCCGTGATCCTCTACATCTACGGCTGGCTCCGGAAGGACCTGTCCATTCTCTTCGGAGAGAGCGTCGGCTACTACATCTACATGTGGAACATCAAGATCATGGGCCTGTACAAGAACGTTCCGCGCTGGCTCGTGGTCCTTCAGGCCCTGTTCCCCGTGTTCATCCTCGCGCTGATCGTCTGGGACCTGCCGTCTTTCTCCACCAACTTCCTTCATAATGAGGAGGTTCCGCTCGCGCTGATGCTCTTCGGCATCGCCGGGCAGTTCGTCTACGAAATCCGTTCGGTCTACCAGCTCGTCTACAGTTACCGCCGTCAGGAGTCCTTCCTGCCGCTCGGCCACTGGATCCTGGCGGTCATCGGTTCGTCCATGATCATCGCCTACGGGGTCATCCGCCACGACTGGGTCCTCGCCATCGGGCAGTTCTCGATTGTCTTCTCCATCCGGAACCTGATGATTTCGATCGCCGAGGAACGCCGGAAGCGGAACCGCGTCGGAAACGGCAACTGACTGTTGGCCGCGGCGGTTTGCCTGACGGTTGGCTGACGGTTGGTCGGCTGGTTGGCCTGACGGTTTGGGGACTGCGGCGGAATGTGGTCTGATTATCAGTAACTTATGTGTTTTGCTTCCCTTGTTTTCCATGGAAGCATATTGCGTAAACAGCTGATAATCAATAGGGGTTCTGCCGCGCGCCTGTATTCGGCAAATTTTTCGTACCTTTGTGCCCATGGAAAAACAGCAGATACAAAAGCACTATGCTGCGGTCCGCGAGGTGATGGACCGGGTCAGCGCGGCCATCGATGCGCTGAACGCGGCTGCGGAGCGCCTGAATACGGAACTATCCGGCTACGCCGCCTGCCGGGAAGAAGTGGTGGCCTTCACGGACTACATGTCCACAGGGCAGTGGAAGGAAGAACTGTCCCCCGAGGAGGGAGAGCGCTACTGTACGCTCCTCGGTGAGATTGCCGAGCTGGAAGCCCAGCTACGTCCGCAGGGCCACCACTGCTGCCACGGGCACCTTGAGGACGAAGGCGGCTGTCATCACGAGGGCGGTTGCGGGCATCACGACCACGAAGGCGGCTGTCATCACGAGGGCAGTTGCGGGCATCACGATGGCGAAGGTGGCGAGCACCACTGCTGCCACGGCGAAGCGTGATTTATATTACGCTGATTATCAGAATATAACGAAAAATTGGTTGGTTACAATGGACCAACCAATTTTGCATAATTAATTAACAACCAGTAGTTTATAAATCACACCCCCTTTGTCAGCGGCGCCGTTCCCGATGCCCTCACCCACGGCTCTCAATACGGCATCCCGGATACGCTTGCCTATTGCAGCCGAAGCAGGGCTTCCAGGAAGTAATAGTCGGCGTACGTGAGGGGGACATCCACCTCGCTCGGGCCGTTGAGGTTTCCGACGCTGTGCTTCAGGAGGAAGCCGCCGTTGGTCCCGGGCTCGGCCAGGTACTGCGGTGAAGCGAGCGTACGGACCTGCCGGAGCGCCATTTCCCGGGTCTTCCGGGCGAGCGCTTTGTCGGCGGTGAGGCCGGAAAGCTCGGCAAAGGCGGAAGCCATGATGGCTCCGGCGGAGGCGTCGCGCAGCGCGGCGGGGATATCCGGCGCATCGAAGTCCCAGTAGGGGATGCCGTCCTCCGGGAGTCGTCCCAGCAGGTAGCTGGCGATGTGCTCGGCCTGGTTGAGGAAGATGTCTTTCTCCTCCTCGTCACCGGCGAGGCCGGCTTCCCGCGCCATCATCGTATAGCCATAGATGGCCCAGGCCTGTCCCCGTGCCCAGGCGGAATCGTCCGCATAGCCCTGGACCGTCTGGCGGCCGATCACATGGCCGTCCTCGGGGGAGTAATTGACGAGGTGGAAGGTCGAGTAGTCCTCGCGGAAATGGTTCTGGATGGTCGTCATGGCATGGCTGTAAGCGACTTCTTTCAGCTCGTCGTCGTCATGGCGCCGGGCCTCTTCCATCAGCAGTTCCAGGTTCATCATGTTGTCGATGATGACCGGATATTCCCATTTGGGATTATCCCAGCTTTTGATGACGCTGGGGCAGGGGTCGTAGCGGGCGGCGAGCTTTTCGGCGCACTGGAACATGTAGGCGTCACATTCGGGATGGACACTGAGGCCGTTTCCATAGCTGCAGTTGATCTGGAAGCCGATGTCATGGTCGGTCTTGCGGCGGATCAGCGTGTCCAGACGGGCGGTGTGCTTCTCGGCGAGGGCCTGGATCTCGGGGTCCTGGCCATACTGCCAGATGTACCAGAGCGAGCCGGGATAGAATCCGCTGCACCACCAGCCGATGCCGTCGTTGATAAGGGTCCCGTCGTTTTCAAGGGTCCGGGGCGTTTCACCTTCGCCCAGGCGGGCATCCATGTCGCGGGCTTGGGAGGCGGCAACGCTGAATACCCGCCGGGTCAGCGCATCGAGAGATTCTTCCCTCTTGCCGCAGGACGGCAGCAGTATGGCTCCTGCCAAGATCCAGAATATGAGCTTTTTCATATTGCAAATGTAAGAAAACAAGGCGGCTTACGCAAGCGGGCGGCGGCGCAGTTTTTGTGAATTGACCGAAAATGTTTAATTTTGAAGCATGAAAAAGTTTTGTGCAACCCTCTCTCTGGTGCTCGCCGTCGCCGCGATGGCATGGGCCCAGACCCCCGAAGAAATCATTTCCCAAATGGAAAACGTGATGCGTCAGCATGAAGCCGAAGGCGTTGTTATGACCATGGATATGAAGATTCCCATCCTGGGCACCTTCTCCACCCATGTCTGGACCCGGGGCGACCGGACCCGCGCGGAGATGGAGGTCGTGGGAGAAAAGGTCGTCACCATCTCCGACGGGACGACTTCATGGACCTATAACGGCAAAAACAACGAGATTACCATCGACGCGGCGAAAGCCTCTCCGAGCGACGGGGATCCCGGCATGTTCAAGGATGTCACCGAAGGCTACGACGTGTCCCTGAAGAAAGAGACCGACAAGGCCTGGTATTTCTCCTGCAAGAAATCCAGGACCAATACGAAAAAGGATGATCCCAAGACCATGGAAATCGTCGTTGAGAAAGGCAGTTACATGCCGCTCAGTCTCTCGGCCCGGCTTTCCGGTGTGACCATGACGATGCGGGGCATCTCTTTCGGTTTTAATGAGGACCTGCTCGTCTTCGATCAGGACCAGTACCCCGGTGCGACCGTGGTTGACAAGCGATGAAGCGCGCGCTGATACTGCTGGCCCTGCTGCTTTCCCTCGGGGTTTCCCTCCGGGGACAGGAGCCGTATTTTCCCCCGCAGGCGCTTCCGGACCTGATCCAGAGCCTGCCGGCTCCGCCCGAAAAGGGGAGTCCTGCCTTCTGTCTGGATATCAAGCGTTACCGCTGGGGCAAGCGGCAGCGCAAGGACTCCGTCCGGGTCGCCCAGGTCTGCGCGGATGCCGTATGGACCTATGAGGCCCTCGTCGACCAGTTGGATCCCGCCTTCGGCCTCGATGTCTCCCGGGAGTCCACGCCCCGGATCTGGACCCTCCTGGAGCGCAGCCTCACGACGATTGACCCGATCCGCGTGGCCTCGAAGGCCTATTTCCACCGCATACGTCCTTTCGAATATTTCCATGAGCACACCCTGACCGGCGAGGACGACATCCTCCGCGGCGAAGGCAGCTATCCTTCGGGCCACACCATGCGCTCCTGGCTTGTCGCCATGATCTTTGCCAGCGTCCATCCCGCCACCGCCGAGGCCGTCTATGCCCGCGCCTGGACCTATGGCGAGAACCGCGTCATCGCCGGTGCCCACTGGCAGAGCGACGTGGACGTCAGCCGCGTCGCCGCCGCCATCGGCTACGCCCGCCTTGTCACCAGCCCCGATTTTTTGCACGATTTGGCGCTGGCCCAGGAGGAATTCGCTCGAGTGGCCGCGCAATAGGATGCTTGCTTTTTCAGGGAAAAATCGCTAATTTTGCCGAGTTTATTTTAAACGTTTATAAAATGAAGAAATTGTTTGCTTCTGTTCTTGTCGGCGCGATGATGCTGATGGGAACCAATGCTTTCGCCCAGCTTTCCGTGGGCGGTGGCTACATCAATTCTACGGAAACCTCTACCTATACGGTTGGTAACACCTCCACCTCCAGCAAGGCCGATTTGAACGGCTTCTATGTGGGTGGCCAGTACAACATCAAGCTCGTGAAGGGTCTCGGCATCGCTCCGGGTCTGTATTTCTCCGGTCTCTTCGGAAAACGTACCGACAATTACTATATCACCACGGGCGAGGCCAAGTTCACCGAGCTCTCCGTCAACGTTCCCGTCAATGTGAATTACACCTTCGAACTGGGCCGCGACTTCAACCTTATCGCCTATGCCGGTCCGAACTTCCAGTATGGCGTTTCCTGCAAAGGCACCTATGCTCTTGCTAACACCACCACGACCACGAACTACTATGATGAGGACCACAAGCGCAATCCGTTCAACATCTATATTGGCGGTGGCGTCGGCATCCAGGCCGGTCCTTTCCAGGTGATCCTCGGCTATGACCACAGCCTCACCAACATGATCAAGATGGACAACGTCAAGGTCGGCCGTTCCCAGATCAAGATCGGCGCCGGTTACGCTTTCTGATCCCCTTTTGGGAATCTCACAGGAGGTCGACCTCGTCGGCCTCTTTTTTTTGTGCCGTTCCGGGCGAGCCCTGCCGGGGTCCTGTTTTGCCCCCTCCGGGCCGGTTGTCCCTGCGCAGGAACGATTTCTGCCCTTTTCGTTCTCCCGCAGGTCCGGTCGGGGCGGTCGCACGTCGGGCCGTCGCCTGCGGACAGGGGCCGGCGGGCCGGTACGCCCCTTCGGGGCTATCCTTCCCACGTCGCTTCGCTCGTGGGCCCCTTCCGCTCACGAGGCCGCGGACGGCCACGCCGTCCGCCGGCCCCTGCCTCTCCGGCTCCTATGCCCTCCGGCTCCACGGCCAGCCTTGCCCCATCCTGTATGTGTACATGTTTTTGGGCTGTAGTGCGTGATTATTGTACACATACCGGCGAAGACTCTCAAAATCGGTGGATTGCTGCAACGTGTGTACATCATTTCAGCCACAGAAGCCTGTTTCCCTGTACTCACGCAGTGCCACGGACGGCCACGCAGTGCCGGCGCCCGACCGCGTTGACAATTGTAATACCCTCAGGGCCCGATTGGGCGTCAACGCGGCTGCGTTTTTCCCCATTTCGGCCGTTTTCCCTGCCGCGTCGACAGAAAAACCGCATTGCAGCGCCTTGTAGGTGTCAACGCGGTAGGCCAGGACGACTAAATGGGAGTTATTCCGAATGATACCAAGGTCATTAGTGTCTTTTCTACAGTTCCTTCAGTTGCTCCTCGTTAAGTTCGAGAATCCTGGAAACCGTCTCCCGAGTCATTCCTGAAGCAATCAACTTCCTTGCACTCAGCATAATACCCTCTATCTTTCCTTTCTCCATTCCTTTCTCCATTCCTTTCTCCATCCCCTCGGCATAACCAGCCTCCATTCCGGCGTCGTAGCCGCCGAGGTAGTAGTCCTGTTTCGTATCTTCAGATATCATGGCGCGAAAATATTGAAGTTGTTCCTTCCCCGGAAGGTCTTTCATCCGAGCGGCTCTGACAATCGGCTCAAAACGCTTATCCATGCCTTCCGGGGCATCGGCAAAGTTATGCAAATTCCTTAACAAAAACAACCATCCCTCCAGCGGGGATAAGCCCTTCATGTTCTCCTTTTGCAGCCGGGGAAGTTCAAAGAAGTAGATTCTCAAAATGTCGCTGTATAGCTCATTTGTCTTCTCTTCACGCATCGAATAACTGTACACCAGTTGGTCCACAGGGTGCTGGTACACCTCGTCCAGGAAACAAATCACATACACCGGTTGCAGTTTCCGATAGGGTTCGCCGCGCTTGACCTGCTTGGTCAGGGACGCCGCACCATAATACAGCATCCGCTCGCGAAGGGAGCGCTGACGCTTACGCTGAAGCTCCACAATGAAACTCTTCTGCAGGGGCTTAAGACTGTGGCAAATTACATCCATCGTGGCATTCTTGTCATCGGCAAAGAAGCGGTCTACCTCGTTCGGCATCAGTTCCACCTCGTCGATTTCTTCCGGAAGCACATCATTCAGGAGCATTTTCAAGATGCCCTTGTCCTGCAGAAGGTGTTTGAACGCCCAGTCACATCTTAGATCCATAAAAGTATCAGACATGATCTGTTTAACCAGCAGCTGCTTTTCTTCCTGACTCATGCCACGGCATTTCTCGAACTCGTCAACGATTGCTTCGAACTGCCGGAGCTGTTCAAGTGTCAATTCCTTTACATCCATTTGCTTGGTCAATTTAGAGTTTTACGGCAATATCGCCGGGACAAAAATGCGTAAAGAAAATGAAGAAAACCAGCGTTTCAGGCCACCAGGATGCTGATTTTTATGTTTGGCCCATATAATATATGTTTCAAGGGGTAGTTTGGACGATTTGCAACAGGTCCTGCACCCTGCCGCGTCGACAGAAAAACCGCATTGCAGCGCCTTGTAGGTGTCAACGCGGGAGGAATGGAATCAATTCGATACCGTCAGGAACACGGCGATGGAGTTTGGCAATGTCACCGGGCTTGACGGGAAAGATGACGGTGTAGTCCCATTTGTTCAGTTGGAAAGGCCCGTGCTGAGGATGGGTCAAATGAATCGTGTCGTCCTTCCAGGAATGGAGGAGGATATTCTCAACGAGCACCGGGTCGTCATAGATGTTTCTGTCCCCATCCGGGATATCCGTGATGTTCTCGATGATGACGATCGGCTTGTCCTTCCGCTGAGACAAGATATACATCGATCCGACGGCATCATCTTTACAGAACTTGCTAACGTCCCAGCGGAGAATGGGACGGCCTTGCTGAGACCTTAACCTGTCAGCCAGCGGTCCGGTTCCCAGTATGGTGTAATCCACACTTAACTTCTCGTACAAAGCAGCAAGGAACGGCCTCGTATCCTCTGTCTCAACTACACACGCGCCCAGTCCAAGGGAAAGGGCGATATTCTCTTCGACGGTTATTCTCTGCCGGAAGCACTCCTCATTTTCGACTAAATCTTTGTTAAATAAACTCATAATGAATTAATGTATTCTTATGATATGCAATCTCATCTGTGTCGAATCACTATTCTATGAACTCTTCATAATAAACATCAAGATACGCTTTGGGAAAGAGATTCCCATATTTATCATAGTAATAGATCCGTGTTTCTCCATCCTCCTCTCCATATCCAATTTCGAAAAGAATATCTTTAACTCTTAATACAACGGTATCAATAACTTCTATTTCTGGACTAAGGTTGGGAATTGAATCATAAAGTCCAGATTTTAACCTAAATCGTTTTCTCATACTCTCGTTTTTCTAAAGAAGATGTACCGCTTTCAAAACAACCTGTAATGTAATGCCGCCAATCACTTGAATTGAACCGTCGGTTGCCAATTGTTTGAGATATGAAGACAACCTTTCAGCAAAAGACGATTTTGGATTCTTTGACTCCTTAGTGGCCTTATCAACAGCATCTTCCAGCTTTTGAGCATCTTCGGGGAAAAAAGTTGTGTAAAAAACAGCAAAATCAGAGACGGAAATAGAAACCACTTCACTATTAAATGAAGAGTCGGCATATCCGTGAATCTCTTTCATCTTTGCCTGAAGCTGTAAGCGAAGAAACTTATCTTCCACAGCAAAACGAACCCGGTTACTCTCTATATTGAAACGTGCCTCTAATAAAATCGGCATTAGCGAATCCTTGAAGTATTTTTCCCGAGTGGAATCTTCACCATAGCGCAAGTTTGCCTCATAGCAAAGCCGAGAGATTTTACTTACAGGGATGCGTAAAGCAAGACTTAAATCTTGTTGAGATTTATTATCCGTTAGAGTGGAATACTTCCTTAATAGATGGAATACCAGGATTTCGACATCCGTCTTATTCATTGAACCAAACCCTCCAAGCATATATTTCTGGAGAAAATCGTTTGCAAAAGAGATTTGGTTATTCAGTTCGATTATCATTTGCAAGATTAATTAATTGAACATATTATACATTACTTAAGTAAGCATCCGACGAAGTACGTGTAAGTGGCACGGAGTTATATGCAAGTGGCAGCAACTTTTCCGAAGTTTCGGCAAGTTACTACCACTAAGGATTATTTCGCTTCCGTTACTTCGATGCTGAGGTCTGTCACTCGGACATTACCCGAGTTAGTGTTCTGGAGCGTCAGATCGAAGGTTTCCGCACTCCCGCTGAAAGTGATTTCGTATGTAACGACATACACTTTCTTTCCCCAGTCGGAGTTGTAGTTGGTCGCACTCATCGTGCCGAAACTCACACCGGTCGTATTGCTGGACGGATTGAAATATGATGAAGTGCCGTAGTTGGAGTGGATGGTCAGTTTTGCCTTGGCGACATCTTTGCAAGGGATGCCAGCGATCTTCCACCAGCCGTTGGTCTTGGAAATAAGCAGGTTGTAAGGATTCTCCGGCTTGGCAAGGCTCCCGCTATAATTGCCTGGGACATAGACCAGTGCATCGTCATACAACTTAGTCGTTGAACCGCCATTAGCTGAAGTGTAAGTGACGCTTCCGCCTCCGTAAACGACGGTCGAGGCTGTCGATAGAGCCTGATATTCGGCCGGAGTCTTGTCTTTGGCTCCACCTGCCCAGCTTTCGGACCAGAGGACTGTACCCATATCAATGGCTTCTGGAGGTCGAATAGAGACGGTAACCTTGCACGTGGCATTCTTACCGCTTCCGTCAGTGGCAGACACAGTAATTGTGGCAGTTCCATTGCCTTTAGCCGTTACAACACCGCTATTGCTAACTGTAGCGACAGAATTGTCGGATGACGTCCATGTCAGGGCCTTATTGCTGGCAGTAGATGGAGAAACAGTTGCCGACAATGTAAAACTATCACCTTTGTATAACTCTAGACTAGTCTTGTCTAAACTAACACTGCTAACCAGGGTCATAACTGTAACCGTGCATTTGGCATTCTTGCCGCTTCCATCAGTAGCAGACACCGTAATAGTGGCCGTCCCGTTGCCCTTAGCCGTTACAACACCGCTTGTGCTAACTGTAGCGACAGAATTGTCAGATGACGTCCATGTCAGGGCCTTATTGCTGGCAGTAGATGGCAAGACCGTGGGTGTTAATGTTGAGCTCTCTCCAGGATGTAACGTTAGCGAAGTCTTGTCTAAGGTAATACTGCTGACCAAGGTCGTAACCGCGACCGTGCATTTGGCATTCTTCCCGCTTCCGTCAGTGGCAGACACCGTAATCGTAGCAGTTCCATTGCCTACAGCCGTTACGGTACCATCACTGCTTACTGTTGCTACAGATGTGTTAGAGGATGACCAAGCCAAAGTTGCGTCAGAAGGTTCAACGATAGCAACGAGTTTTTCACTATTACCAGTATGCAAGGCTAAACTAGACTTATTGAGAGACAATGAAGTAACAGGCGTTCCTTTCTGAGTCACAGTAAACTCCGCCGTGGCGTAGCTTCCATAAGTCAGTTTGATCCTCCCTGTCCGCTGAGTGCCAGAATTGTTCTCCGCAACTTTATAAGTTACCTTGTTGCCGTTTAGAACAACATCGGTAATCCAATTGGCTAGGCTCACTGCAACAACACTGGCATCCGAATGCGGATTGCTTACGGAAAAGCTAAAGTTGAACGAACCACCGGTGTATGCCACCTCCTGGCTTGCCGGAGTCAGAATGAAACTGGACGCGGACCACTTCTGCATCACAGTAAACTCCGCCGTGGCATAGCTGCCGTAGCTCAGTTTGATCTTCCCTGTGCGCAGAGCCCCGGAATTATTCTCGGTAACCTTGAATATGACCTTGTTGCCGGAAACGGCAACATCGGTTATCCAGTTGGCCTGGCTTGCGGCAACGACATTGACGTCAGCACGGGGATTATTGACGGCAAAGTCAAAACCGAACGAACCGCCGGTGTATGCCACCTCCTGGTTTGCCGGAGTCAGAGTGAAACTGGACGCAGACCACGCCTGTGTCACAGAAAACTCCGCCGTGGCATAGCTGCCGTAGGTCAGTTTGATCTTCCCTGTCCGCTGAGCACCGGAATTGTTCTCGGCAACCTTATAAGTTACCTTGTTGGCGGAAACGGCAACATCGGTTATCCAATTGTCCTGGCTCACTGCAACAACACTGGCATCCGAATGCGGATGGCTTATGGAAAAGCTAAAGTTGAATGAACCTCCGGTGTATGCCGTCTCCTGACTCGTCGGAGTCAGGGTAAAATCGGAAGCGGACCACGTCTGCGTCACAGTAAACTCCGCAGTGGCATAGCTGCCGTAGGTCAGTTTGATCTTCCCTGTGCGCAGAGCCCCGGAATTGTTCTCGGCGACCTTATAAGTTACCTTGTTGCCGGAAACGGCGACATCGGTTATCCAGTTGTCCTGGCTCACTGCAACAACACTGGCATCCGAATGCGGATTGCTTATGGAAAAGCTAAAGTTGAACGAACCGCCAGTGTATGCAGCCTCCTGGCTCATCGGAGTCAGAGTGAAACTGGACGCAGACCACTTCTGCGTCACAGGTACTATGACATTGGGTGCTCCACCATAGCTGAGAGAAAAAGATGAGCTGCGGTCAGCGCCGGAATTGTTTTCACTCAGTTTGAAGCTGATCTGAGTGTCTGAAATCTGGATATCGCTGATCCACAGTGCGACTGTCGTTGCATTAAGACTGGATCCGGCAATTGGATTCTCAATCGTGTAGCTGAGTGTCTGGCTTGACGCCTCATAACCAAACGTCAGGTTCTCAGATGCCGGCTTGATGAAGGTCGAAGGCTTTTGACTTACGGGCAGGGAGACGGTCTCTGCATGCGGGTACTTTAGTTCGATTACGCCCGACCGGTCGGTGGCCGTTGAACTTGTCTTGAGACGCAAGACGTTACTCTCGACTTTCAAATCCGAGATCCATTCTGTCTTGGTTTCCGCCGCAAGGGACCACGCCGGAAGGGCATTTTCAACATTAACGGCGAGCTCAACCGTCTCGGCGGCGTAACTCAGATCAAGCCTATCCTTTGAAGGACGGATGACGGAGTAGGGCCCGCTCTCAAAGCCTTTTAACTCGAGATAGGTCTTCCCCTGCATAAAAAGTTTGTTTTCGGAGAACTCGACCTTGCCGAAATTCTCCCAGGAAGATACCAATCTTCCGTCAGTAATGCTGTAGTTAGAGGACTCGTTTACTTTAAAGAAATCCTCGTTGCAATCCCAGATTTTATGCTCGGCGAGGGGGTAAGCTTCGTCTGATTTATAGATGGTCAGGCGACCGGTATTGAAATCCAAATACGTGTCGGTCGTCCCATTGTTATCAAGGGCATAACGGCCGGAAATCTGCTGTTCGGGTGCCACGGCTTCCTGCTGGCAGGCGGAAAGTGAAAGCACCAGCGAACAGGCGGCACTCAACCAAGAATGATACCTCATGTTACACGGTTGGTTTAAAAACTAAAAGTGGTCTTGGCTCCGATGGACAGAGCATAGAAATAACCTCCCCAGTATCTGTCATCGGGATAGGGTAACGATTTGACAAGCGCAGAAAGACCGATCGCCCCTCTTCTGGCGAGGCGGAACTCTGCTCCTACAGCGGCTTCGCCCATCCAGCTACCCGTTAAGAGATAATAACCGCCGGATAATTGGAGAACGGGTCTGACAGCGGTTCGTAGGGGCCGGATTTTCATGTTGGCCAATACGGCGATATCCAGTCGCTTCTCCTGAAAGTCGGCGTCAGCAAACCCTCCGATGATTTCATCTCCGATGATGGTAACGCTTTTCGCATGGTACAGAACGCCGGCACCGACGCCCATGGAAAACGCCCGCCCGAACTTATAATTCAAGGAATAATCCACCTCGAAGGGGTGGAGGGTCCCATAATGTCGATTTCCGGAGTACGTGTACGTGAAGTCGGCTGTTCTCAGGTTATAGGAGTAAGAGATGGACAGTTCGTGTTCAAAACCCTTGTTTGCAAAACGCTCATTGTAGGCTTTGTCCAATGCCGCAATCTGGGCTTTGCGTTCGGCTCTTTCTTTGGCAAGAGCCTCTGCCCTGGCTGCTTCTTCAGCCTCCATTTGCGCCCTTTTTTCGGCATCCAGTCGTTCTTGTTCAGCCCGTGCTTTGGCTTCTTCTTCCTCCTTTGCTGCCGTCTCAGCATCCTTACGGGCTTTTTCTTCAGCAGCAAGGCGTTCTTTCTCTGCACGTTCGGCTGCCTTGGCCGCTTCTTTTTCTGCCTTGGCCGCTTCTTTTTCTGCCTTGGCCGCTTCTTTTTCTGCTTTTGCCCGGGCCTCTTCCTCGGCTTTCGCCTTGGCCTCTGCTTCCTTGCGCTCCTTCTCCTCGGCGTTCTTGTCATACTTTAGCCGAACGAGCAGATAAGAACCATCAACTTCCTGTCTGCTCTCAAAATAATGGAGCGCCGAGAAAGTGAGTGATCGGCAGGTGAAGGGAACCAGAATTTCAAAACTGCCGTCAGTGTTTGGAGAGAACTCCTCGCCCGTTTCGGCTTTGATGACAACATTTTTGAGAATACGTCCATCCTCATCCTGCACAAATCCTTTTACCGGACGCGTATTGGTCTGCGCGAACAAAACTGCACTTGCCAGCAGGGCGGCAAATGCAGAAAACAGTCTGTGAATGAACATGGTTATTCTTTACTTCTTTTTTTAGCGAAAGGGAGAGACAGTCCGCCAGCGGGCTCTTCTTTCTGCTGGACAAGCGGCAGGGTGCTGTTGCTGCGGAAATTGACATATTTGGCCGGGAAGCCGGAGATGTTGATGGATTCAATCTCGCCTTTGTCATTATACTTGGTCTGGGTCTGCAGGCCAACGATCACATCGGCCTTTCCATTCGCTTCCAGCGCTTCTTTTACGGCTGTTGCCACGACATTGTCAAATCCGCCCATTCGAACGGTTTCGCTAACCAGCATGAAGTAGGAAATTTTGTTCGGAGAGACCTCCAAATCTACCTGAACGGGAGTTACATATGGCTGGAAACTCATTTTCTGATAAGTCGCTGTAGAGACTAACTTTGCGCTGCCACCAGCGCTGATTCCGCATGATACCAAGGACATCGTGGCCACTGCCAGAATAAAGAAACGTTTAAGCATAACTCTAAAAATTATAGTTTATAAATACGTGTCTCCACACAAAAAACCGCGGGCGTCACTTGTCCGGTAGTGGTCGTAGGAAACCAAAGCAGGTACAAGTCACGCCCGCGTAATACCACGAAGGTATCTATTGCGGGCGTTTACGACTTGCGCTGAACCTGCTAAAAGAAATTTCCTACGTTTCTACCCGGTCAGAGCAAATGGCAAACGCTAATTTGTCTATGTCTCAAGGTCCGAAGGCCTTGCTGAAGACAAATATAGCGAGATTTTCCCAAATACAAAAATAACAACCTGCCTCCGAAAGGCAAGTTGTCATTTAATGTCTTTTTGTCAGCCGGGAGCCGGCCGGCTAGGGAGTCAGCTCGTTACTGCGCTGGATGAGGGCGTCATATAAAGGCATGAGCTTATTCTGATAGCTCTTCTGCAAATAGCTCATGATCGCGCCGTGGCGCTCTGATGGGACCATTCCGATCGAGTCTGAATAGAGTTTATTGTAACGCTCTGTCAAATCCATCCACGCGGCGTTCGCCTCTTCGCGGCTACGGGCCTTTTTCAACGCGGCCAGATACGCTGCGGATTCCGTGTGGTACCACTGGTCAATATAGTCCTTGGCCGCCTGGACGGCCGCCTCCTGCCGGGCTTTTTCGTCGTCGATGGCTTTCAGGGCACGGCTGAGCGAATCGGCGCGAAGTTCGAGCGCACTTCGCTTCGCTTCGCTTCAGCCTGCCGCTGTCGGGAGCCCATCCAGACAAAGGCCGCTGCCATGAGGGCGGCCGCGAGGCCCAGGGCGCCGTATCGCAGGGCCTGACCGCGGCGGCGGAAGGCGCGCTCGAGCGCCTCTACGGAGGCGTATCGCCCCGAGGGGCTCTCCCGCAGGCACTTGGCGGCGATTCTGCGGTAGCGGTGCGGGAAGATGTCTTTCATCAAGCGGCCGAGGGTCCAGATGTCGCTGCGGGCATCGACCCGTCCGCCGGAAAGGAGCTCCGGCGAAGCATAGCCGGGGGGTGCCGCCGAGGCCCTTGAGGAGATAGTGGGTGTCGTCGTCGGAAAAGCCGAGGTCGATCAGTTTGACGTCGTTATCCGTCCTGGTAATCAAGATGTTGGCGGGGGAAAGGTCGTTGTGGATGATGCCTTTTCCATGGAGATAAGCCGTAGCGGCAAGAAGCTGGAGGAAAACCCTTTTCCGCGCCGAGAGACCGAGGCGATTTCCCTGCGGACGCTGGATGTGCTCAGCCGCTATGTCGGGGCGGAAAACTGGGAGGGCTTCCTGCGGAGGCTCAAGGCAGAGAGCCTCCGGGAGAGCGAAGAGTTTGTGGCCGGGGGAGTGGACACCCGCTCGCTCGTTCCCGGAGACCGGCTCCTGCTGGGCTGGCTTCCGGACCGGAAGATCGTGGTGGAGTACCAGGGAGACCTGCGCTTTGCCGTGGTCCGTTCCGTCCATTCCAGCCTCGCTCCCGGTGACAGCTTTTCCTGCCTGCAATTCCGCCTGGGCCATCCCCTGTACCTGAACCATTTCCGCCGCTCCGGCTCCGATTCCGAGGCGAGTTATGTCGCCGGTGAGCGCAGCGGCCTGGTCCTGGTGGAGCGCCGGGAGGGATGATAAGGTCTATCGGGGGGGGTATTATGCCCGCAAGCACAAAGTGTAGCGGAAAAGCAAAATACAACAAATCTTCTAATTCTCTTGTTAAAAAACAGAATCGTTATTATCTTTACAAAGATGTAAAAAAAAGAATATAATATATTTATGTGCGTACACATATTCTGAGTCAAATCATGAAACTTTTTATAACGACACTATTCTCACTACTGATATTCTCGGCATCGTCCCTCGCACAGAACACCTGTTATGCCCGCCTTGAGGGGGATACCCTTCGAGTTGGCAATTCCCGTGTTGAACGTGTATTCGCCTGGAACGGGGGAGCGCTCCGGACTTTATGGCTCACAGACAAGGCAAGCGGCCAGACCATGAAATCCAGGCACGACCTGCAGGATTTCATGCTTGCAAAGGAAGCTCCTGAAAATGCACGCCTGGAAGTTATTGAGGTCCCCGAAGGCCGATGGTCTCCCGCCCACCTCCTGGCAAGAGTGTCTTACAACATTGGCAAAGTACAAATCCGCCGGGAATACCGCCTTTACGACGACGTTCCGGCCATTGCCTGCGACACATATATCAAAGGCACATGGAACCTTACCCCGGAAAAAACCCCAGTCCTGGACCAGATTTGCCTGAAAGGACGGAACTGGCACTGCACCGCAGTGGAATTCCACGACAGGACTGATGACCACAACACCCTTCTGGAAGAGCACCGTTTTATCTCCTATCACCATGAAAAGTCCTGGGATGCAAATCTTCTTCTCGCACGCGATGCCGTTACCGGGGCCGGTTTGTTCATCCTTAAGGAAGCTCCATGCTCGGACATGCAGGTGGGACCCGGGAGGGGAGACTTCCTCACCAAAAACGGCTGCTTCCAGGTCACACGCATAGGCCTAGAGCCCGGGGATATCCTTGCCAATGAATGGACGCGCCTTTACGGCTGCGTAATGGGAGTGACCGGGGCCGATGACCTCTCGGAAGCCCTGGCTCTCCGCGCCTACCAGAAAACTGCCAGAGTCCAGACGGATATGGTGATGATGAACACCTGGGGAGACCGCAACCAGGACGGCCGAGTGAGCGAGCAGTTCTGCCTGCAGGAGTTGGACAAGGCTGCCCGGCTGGGCATTACAATATACCAGATAGATGACGGCTGGCAGGTGGGCAAAAGCCCCGCCTCGGTGGTTGAGGGCGGCTCTTTTGACAACATCTGGGCCCGCTCGGGCTATTGGGACGTGGATCCGGTGAAGTTTCCCCATGGATTAAAGCCGATTGTGGAAAAGGCGAAGGGCCTTGGCATCGAAATCGGCCTATGGTTCAATCCCAGCGTGCAGGACGACCTTGCCGATTGGGAAAAGGATGCGGCGGTGCTCATCGGCCTGTATAAGGAATACGGAATCCGGATATTCAAGATAGACGGACTGGTCATTCCCACCAAGACGGCGGAGCGCAATCTCCGGAATATGCTGGACCGGGTGAGGGAAGAAACCGGGGACGATGTTATCTTCAACATGGACGTAACCAACGGGCGGCGGATCGGCTACAACTGGTTCACGGAATACGGCAACATCTTCCTTGAGAACCGCTACACGGACTGGGGCAATTACTACCCGTACAAGACGCTGCGTAATCTGTGGCAACTGTCCCGGTATGTGGCTCCGGAGCGGTTCCAAATAGAATTTCTTAACCCCTGGCGCAACCCTGATAAGTATCCTTCGGGGGATATGTTCGCCCCGTCCAACTACTCCTTTGACTACATTGCCGCCATTAGTTTCGCCGCGCAGCCTCTGGCCTGGATGGAAGCGTCTAACCTGCCGGAAGAAGCTTTTTATGTGGGGGATATCCTCAAGAAGTGGTCCTCGATTGCCCCGGCTCTCCACGAAGGAACTATCCTCCCCGTTGGTGAAGAGCCTTCCGGCCGCTCCTGGACGGGTTTCCAGTCCATAACAGATTCAAGGCACGGCTATATGCTTGTCTACCGTGAAGGCACTCCCACAGCCAAGGGCTGCATAAAGACCTGGCTTCCGGAGGGGAAGCGGGTGCGCTTCAAGCCTGTCCTTGGCTGCGGCAAGTCCTTCCGTGCCAAAGTGGGCCCTGGCGGCACCATTCATATTAAACTCAGTGAGCCCAATACCTTTGCTTTGTACGAGTATTCGGTAAGGTAATACAAATAATTGAGTCTTGCCAGCCTTCGTTTTGGGTCAGGTTCGGGTTGAGTTGTCTTTCTGTTGTCGGAAAAAGGGCGTATCTTTGTAGGACTGGGCTGCAACAAGATGAAGTGCATGCATGTACCATACAGAATCCTTGCCTGGGGGCTGCTAGTCGTCACCCTCGCGGCGGGGTGCCGGGGCGAGGCGCCGGAGGCGCTTCCCCAAGGGACGCCGTCGATTGTGTCGGTCACGGTCGTGAAGGGGGAAGACTATGCGGAAGCGGTCCTTTCCTGCACCCTCAGCGGCACGGTGGGGCTGCTGGAGTTCGGATTTGTCTGGGACGGGAAGGAAATCATTCCTCCGGGCGGAATCGTGGACCGGGTCTTCTCTGTCCGGGCCACCGGCCTGGAATACAGCCAGAGCTACACCTACTGCGCCTTTATCGGAAACGGCCGCAGCCGGATTTACAGCGAGAAGGGGACTTGGATGACGGAAAGTGAGATTCCTCCGGTTCCGTCCATCCTGAAGAGCGTGGCGCTGCCCGGGACCGATGCCGGGCTGGTGCGCCTGTCCTGTCGGCTTCCGGGTCTGGACCGGGTGGTCCAGAGGCCACTGCTCCGCTACGGAATCTGCTACAGCCTGGAGAAAGAGACTCCGACCCTGAAGGACTTTTCCGAGGTGGCCGGCGAAATCTCCCAGGAGGGAGATTACCAGCTGGAAATCAGGGGATTGACGCCGTCGTCGACCTGCTATTTCCGGCCCTACGCCGCCATCGGGAAGGAAGTATCCTATGGCGCGGTCCTCGCCGTCAAAATTCCTTCGGCCACTGCAATCGTCGTTACGGAAGGCTATGATTCCTTCCCGACCCGGGTGGTCATGCGCGGGCGGGTCCAGATGGCCTGGGCTCCATCGCTGAGCGCCTTCGGCATCGAGTGGAACGGTCATCTCGTGCCCGCGGCGGGGATGGACCCGGAAGGGCAATTCTCGCTTGAAAGGAGCGGCCTGACTCCCGGGAAGACCTATTCCTACCGGGCCTACGCCGAGCTCGAAGGGATGTTCTATTATGGAGACGTCGTTTCCCTTACGACCCCGGAACTGGAGATTCCGGAGGCGGAGTATGTCGATCTCGGACTCGGCGTTTTTTGGGCGGTTAAAAACCTCGGGGCCGCCTCGGCCGAGGCCCTTGGCGACCGCTATGCCTGGGGCGAAACGGCGCCGAAGACGAACTTTTCATGGGGAAATTACTACTGGTGCGACGGGACCTCCGAGGTGACGAAATACAATTCTTTTGACCAGATGCGGCTCCTTCCGGAGGACGATGCCGCCACCGCGGCGCTTCACAGCCCCTACCGGATGCCGACCCTGGCAGAGTGGCAGGAGCTTTGCGCCCATTGCCGCTTTGTCTACCATAAGACTTCCTCCATGATCGGCTATATCGTTACGAGTCAAGTCGAGGGCTACAAGGACAGGAGCATCTTCATCCCGATAGAGGACTATTACGTGAGCGCTTCCTATTGGACCTCCGATGTGGCATGTTTGAACGTCGGTTTCAGCAAAGCATATCTTTACCAGCTCGTCCATCTCCCCGGAGCGCTGGGCGACGATGTGGATTCGAGAACGGTAAACCGTTGCGCGGGGTACTACATCCGTCCCGTGAAGGCTCGGCAAGAAAACTTATGATATTTCAAATATTTTGCTTATTTTTGCGCAGAATATATGATATATCATGGATAAATTCGAAACAATATTCGATAGAATTGTGGCATTGGGCACGCGTTTCAAGGAGTATAGAAAAGCGCTGGGCCTTTCGCAACAGGACCTTCACCGGAAGACCGGTGTGGCCTTGTCCACCATCAGTTTGTTTGAAAACGGAAAAGGGCAAGGGCTCTCCCTGTCCCATTTCTATCTTTTGCTGGAAGCGCTTGACTTGGACACGGACCCCGGCCTGATGATACCCCAGGCGAGCCGGACTGATTTGGCCGGGCAATGGGAGAAACAAAATAAACGGCGGAAGATATGAATGGAAATATTGTAAAAGCGGTTTTATGGGGAAGAACCGTTGGCTATTTGTCATGGGATAAGGCAGATAGGAGAACAGAAACATCCATTTTCCAATTTGACAGGGATTTTTTGTCTCTCGGGTGGGATATTTCCCCCTTGCAGTTGTCTCTGTCTTCCAAAAGGGTCCATAGCGGCCTGGATATCAGGGGCGGTAATCCGAGGAACGCCTTCAGAGGCCTGCCTCCGGTTTTTGCCGATTCGTTACCTGACCATTGGGGAAACGCGCTGTTCCGGTCTTGGGCAAGAGAACATCAAGTGAGCATGAGGGATGTGTCTGCAGTTGACCACCTTTCTTTTATCGGTAAACGAGGGATGGGTGCGCTCGAATACTTGCCTGCAGCCATTGAAGACGAAGACCTGCCTTTTGATGTGGATGTTTCGCTCCTTTATGCGTTCGCCCAAAGCGTCCTTCAGGAGCGGAGCGAAGTCAGATTCACGACGGACAGAGAACTTCTGTGGCAAGATTTGATCAAACTGGGGACATCTCCCGGAGGGAAGCGGCCCAAGGCTTTGATTGCCGTGAATCCGGAGGAACGCACCATAAAATCCGGACAAGTGCTTCTCCCTCCGGGATACGATTACTATATTCTCAAGTATGATAATGAGAATGATTGGTTTCCATACGCCAGGATGGAATATTCCTACTCGCGAATGTGTAAGGACGCGGGGATAAAGATGCCCGATACCGAATTGCGCTCATTTGACAAAGCGACCCATTTCTTGATCAAGCGTTTCGATCGGATCAAGGGGGAGAAAGTGCATATGCAGTCGCTCCGGGCCATCAGCGGTGAAACCGCTTCCTATGAAGAGGCCTTTGATGTAATGGAAAGATTGAGACTGGATTACGAGGATAAGGAACAGTTATTCAGAAGGATGGTCTTCAATGTCGTGAGCGGGAACATCGATGACCATGACAAGAATGTATCATTCCTGATGGACAAAAGCGGCCGCTGGTCTCTTGCTCCGGCCTATGATGTTGTCTATAGCATCGACCCCGCTACCCTGTATTCACAAAAGGGGCAGTTCATGAGTATCCAAGGCAAGAACCAGGGCATAGGCATGAACGATCTGATGGCTGTTGCAAGGCGTTATAGCATCCAGCGTCCGGAGAGGGTGATCGAACAGGTCATGGATGTCGTTTCCAAAGTTGACGACTACTTACGGCAAGATGGCGTGGGAGAACCTGCCATTCAGACCGTCCTCTCCGAACTGAATGAGAAGCACGCGGAACTGAAGGAGTAATGTGGCGCCGCCTCCCCCTCGCTTATTGACACTCCGGCGGCCACCTTTCAACGAGCCGAATTCCTGATCGCCGCGCCGCATCCGATACGGGTCCATGATCATGTCCAGATGAGACCCCCGACCCGTATACCATGTTTGACGTCCAAGGTACTTATTGTAACACCAGCCAATAATCGCCATTCTCAACAAGAACGCCTAAGCCATATCCGTATGACATGCCGTATAATTGGGTAAGAATCGTTCCGGAGTCAGAGGGTTTAGAGCGGACATTCACAAAAACCGTCATCAGATGTAGCATATACAACTGTAAAAAAACTTTGTTGAGGATCCTCGGAATGTCTCTCAGGAGAAACGATACTTCTTGTTTGTTATGGTTTGTTTGATGCGGATTGTGTTGAGGGGATAATACCTTCGGCCACCACCGAAACTATGTCTTGGTTTACATTTTTCAGAGCCTCTGCCCTTATGACTTCACGCCTAATAATGAAGCCCCCAACGATAAGAACCCCGATTGCAAGTATTACGAGTGCAATCCTCAATTCTTGCAACTCTTTTATTTTCAGCCGTGTCATAAGGTGATTAGTTTATTCGGATTCCTCTGTAATTGTAATAGATATCATTATGGGAATCAAAAAAGAATAAAAAGGTGTCATGCTTTCTGACCCGAATTCGAGAGTCCTGATATTCCACCTCCATTGCAGAATCAATGATAGTTAACGTTTTCTTGTAATTATCAACTCGAATTAGTGCCATTTTTTCATCTCCGGAATAATAATTGGGAATTACAACGAAGGTGTATTGATCGTCAGGAGATAATTTCATGTTCCTCCTATTTGAAACTCCCGTTATTTGTGTTGCATATGAGAGGTACGATTCGATGAGTTCGTTTCTAAATAATTGCTTGATTGAGTATTTTAATGCTTCTCTATGAGTGGTAGTCCCGACCATTGTCGGCGAATACTCTATTTTGAGATTGTCAAAGTTAACATTATTGATGATTGTTACAGAACCGTTATCTAAGGAGAGACCGATATCGACGAGATATTGGCCATATTTTCGCGCGATGATTTTGTTATAATCAGACTTTTTAAATGAAGATTTATAATCGTCCGCAAAGCGATCCATAATATCACCACGCAAAGTCCAAACCAGATGCCCTAACCCATCAGTTTTACTAGGCGGTACTTTAGTTACTACCGCGCCGTTAAAATCCATTGATTTGTTCGTCTTGATTACCAAATAACTTTGGCCTATGGAAATACCTGCTGTATTCTTGAGGTCCCTTGATATCTTGGTCTTCGAAATCAAGAAAGAATTGGGGGAGATACAGATTACGCTATAACCTTTGGCAGAAGTTGAGCCAAGGGAGTAAGATTGTTTGGTTTTTTTTGACGGGAACGTAAGTCCATTATTGTTATAAGACAACTTAACTTCACGCATGTCAAGCTGAGTCCCGACAGGAAGGATTCCTTTGATCGCGTGTGTGTCATCGTAGTAGATCCCTTTCTTATCCATGAAAATGGCATACTGAACGGAGCGTGTTTTTTGAATAGCCAGAATAGCAAAGCCCTCCTTTTCATATTTGACGACACGATCCACAATGTTCTCTATGCAGAGATATATCATTCCGGCAAGAATTCCTATCGAGCACGCTACAATGCCAGCCCACAAAAGGATTTTTCTGTGTTTTATCTCAACAGATCTGGCATTCAATTCTTCAGCCAGGCGTTGCTCTTCTTCCTGTCTACGAATTTCTGCAAGTCGTGCTTCCTCCTCACGACGGACGCGGTCGTCTTCTTCTTGCCTTTCTCTATCCCGTGCTTCCTTGGTGGTATTTGCAAGATTGCGATATCGCTCCGCTTCTTGTGGGTCCGGGTCATCACTTTCACCGTTCTCATACATCTCAGCCAGCGAAGTCATACAAGAAATGATGCCTAGTTTTGCACCTTTTTCCAAAACACCCTCGGCGAAGTCGTAATCCTTCTTATCACGATTTATATTCCCAACTAGAGTCCAGCATTCTCCCCAAAGCCAATGAGAAAAATCATGATAATCGTACTCTACATTATTTCCCAAGACTTCAACCCCCAATTTCGCATTACGGAGAGCCTCATCAAGTTTATCTTTTTCAAGGCAAATCCCGGACAAAGCATAAAACGCCATCAATTTCGATACTTTCGCTGGGAATGATTTTAGTAGAAGAGCTGCATCTTCACAGTATTTTGACTTTGTTTCTTCTAGCTTAATATAGACATCCTGGAGCGTACTCTCAAATAACTCATTATACCTGTCCTCCAGCCATTCAACATTAAATAATGTGTTGTTAACAATATGGAAGGGGGGGCATTCTTTCTGAATTTGTTGTAAAATAGCAAATGCTTTCTCTGCTTCGAGGTTATTATTTTTTACGGCGAGTATCCGATAAAAAAGATTGATAATAAGATACTCCCCGTCTCCGGGTAGAATCTCTGCTGCTTTCTTCGCTGAATCTTCTCCCTTTTTATACAGCGACTCCACCATGCCATTATTAAGAAGGTAGCCCAAACAAACAAAACCAGCTAAATAGTAATATTCAGAGGCGATAACACTATTCTCTTCCGCTACAGATTTGGCCTTGTTTATACATTCATTTGCTTTCTCTGTGGCAGATGCAACGGAAGACAGAAACGCTAATGACTGTCCTTCATCTGGGAAAATACTTTGAAAATAATGATTGAAACTCTCCTGTATCTCTTGCTGCCTGTCCATAATAATCCCTATTACTGTGATACAATACGGCTTGTTAACTTATTAGCGGATTCTTGTTGCCAGAAAAGACGCATTGGTAAGTTTTGTCGGTGGCAATTCTATCCCTTGAGCTCTCAGTTGATTCAATACAGAGGAAAGATTATCCTTAAGAAAGACCTCATTCTTGTTCGCACCAAAGCCTGGGATGTTAATTGTGAACGACTCTCCTTTAGGAATTGTTTGACCATTTCCCAAGTAGATATTACCTCTAGCAGTTAGTTCGTACTGTGCCATTATCTTCTTTTTTTATTCACGGCCAATACTGCCACTTCGGGCTCCTTCATTATCCAGTCTAATGTTAAGATAGCTGCCGGATATTGAAGGCCCTTCGTATTACAGAGGTCTATCAGCGAATAACCATTAAAGGTATAGTCCTTCTCCTCGCCTCTTATCAACCAGTTTTCGACAATGGGTTGCAATGATGAAGACACGGACATAAGCTCTTTAGAAACGACATCAATGAATCGTTCAGGGTATCTACATTCTATTAGTCTATGTTTTATTTGTTGCTGATTCATATCTTTTGTAGAAACTTACTTATTACATCAATCGAAAACTTATTAGCATCCGTTTCCAAAGGTTGCATATCATAGAGTTTCATGCCTACCCATGTATCATCACCGGGTTGATATTTGTAATAAAACTCATTCATCCTCCAGTTTCGTAGTTCTCCCTCACTTGGATGAACCTCTCTCTCATAAAGATTATACTCTTGGTAAACATGTCGTCCCTCATGAATAACAGTATTCAATGCTTCTTTGTAACTCTCAAAAGAACTATCTAAATACTCTGAACTAATTGTAATTACTCGTTCTCCTTTCAAAGATTCAACAATTTGTTCTCTAGTCATTTCGGGTGAGCAACGACAATTGTAATGACCATACTCTTGTTGTATGGGTTTAAACTCCACACGGCAAGCAGGCCGGTGTTCAATAGCGGCAGCAACGCACTCAATCTCTTGAAGAACCGAAGCTTTATCTTCTAAAGATAGCGAACTCCAAGTCTGATAATCTACGCCCGAAATCGAAGTCATACAGTCAGATATAATTTCGGCCTGTTCAATATCATTGGGAGCTTCTAGATATTTGCTGTCAAAGTATTCAACGGAATCTCCCAACAACTCGGCGACTTCAGGATTCGCATCAATCGCGTGGGGAGGTTGAGTCGAAAATAATTCATCAATGCGGGAGACTATCAGTTCCTGATCCTGCGTTGGAAGGACCTCCTGAATATAGTCGCGATAGCTATCACTTAACCCGGACACACCTTCATAGTCCGGCTTTGAGGATAGCCCCTCTATTTTTTCCAAGTCGTTCATTTGACTTTATTGACCTTTATCCAATGCTTCTCTGTTGAGAGAGCAGTAGAAACAATACATTGGCCGACAAGAAGTTTGGGGATAATTTGCCGCTGCTCCTTACCAATACCCATTGATTCCGCGATAGCCTTCACATCGTCTTCCGCAACCAGCCGATGAGTAATCTTGGTATTAGTATTCTTAATGGCATCCGGAATCAACCTGGTGGGGACTTGATCAACCAAGAACATCCCTTCCCCATAGGCACGGATTTCCGAAAGCATGTTGCTAAACGTCATCGCAGACTTATACTGGGGAAGTTCAGGATTATCGCACTTCATCATAACTCGGTGGGCTTCTTCTATGACCGTTAAGTGATTACACCCATTATCATTGTAATCAATTAGGCCAATTTCGGCACATGCAGTACGATACTCATATAGGAATTGAAGAATAAGCGCCATGAAGAAACTTTTATCCACATCATCCCCAACATATGAAAGATTGATGATGCACGGCTTTTCAAAAAGGTTCTCCCATGGAGTAGACCTTAAGGTGTTAAGCATGTCGCCCTTCCAACCACGCTTAAGGCTATCAATGCGGGTATTTAAGCAGGCTTTCATGTTACGTTCTACCTTTTCTTCGTACCCACGATGCTGAAGCACCTTGTCCACCGAAACGCTCATGCTATTAAGGGTGGGAGCCAGTGTCTTGCCAAATACGGGCTCGCTTGTCAACCAGTCTGACGAGGGATTTTGATAAACGGTATAAATCAAATCTTCCATTAACACCGGCAGGATATCATACATCGGGAAAGCTGCCGCAAAAGAGGATTTCACCCGGTCTATATGGCTTAAGACATTCGGCTCCTGGTCTTTATCTAACCAGACAACCTCAAACGGATTAAGCTTTAACTTTTCAGTAGTAACTACTTGTTGTTTTTTTTTGTCTTTATAGGCCTTACACCCAGGAATAAAGATGGTGATGGGGTTGTCCTGATGAGCTTTGTTATACTCAATGGCCCAGTCAACGTACTCCGTCTTGGCCGGTTCAATTACCAAGAAAGGTATCTTCCCGCTGATACTGTTTAGAATGGCCTGAACAGTATTGGTCTTGCCGGTGCCATTTATACCAGATAAAAGAGTGTGCTTCGCTAAACTATCAATAGATAGGGGGTAGTCGATAGCGGTCTCCGTTCCACCATAAAGTAATTTGCCAAATTGGACAGTCTCAGCATCTTCAGGGAATAGAGGTCTATTGAGACTAAAATCGGGTGCAGAATCAATAACACTGATTCCGGGGACAGATTTGAGAGGGAAGTTTATCAGATAAGACAATTCCTTGGTAGTGAGAACAGTCTTTAACTCTTTGTAATGATTTCCCAGCGGATGCTCAAATATCTTACCGTTATTTCCCATAATGGAAAGAACCGGAGCATTGAAATGACCTAGTGTTTGTTCTCGTAGCGTTATTTTGTTACCTATAGGTTCATCCAAGATGGCCGAAATATCGTGAATTCTAACAGGCTCATATATGGATTCCTGCCCACTGAGGATTGAACGAAGTTGAAGCGCACCACCTTGAAGGTCGGACTTCCTCTCACCCATGAGGTATACACCAACCTTCCAAAGACCTATTGCCTTTCCCGTTTCCAAACGGTTGGAATGGAAAAATAGATGCTCGGAGACAGCTTCAATATGCTTACTAACGATGTTTCTACTGAGGCTTTGACTTTTACTTTCACTTTGCCCAGCAGTATCAGAATAGCCATCAGTTTTTGAATCGGAGGTGCCTTCTGTCGTAGTCCTTGAAGGCATGACATTAGCTATAAAATCCCCCACTAAGGATCCGCCTAATGCAGCTTGAGCTAACGCTCCCGCAACATTAGTGGCACCACTTAAAACAGCACCGGCCGCAGGGAAAACTGAAGCGGCAAGCCCGAGCCCCGTTACGGTCATCGCGGTTTTGCCAAGTTTGGTAAAATCCTTTTTTTGTATTGAAACGCTATGATTGACACTATGACTTTCTGAATGTTGGATGGTGTGAGAGCTTGATGTGCCCTCTGTCACACCCTCTGTCACATTCATTGACTTTAATGACTCTGCTTGCCCGTTCATTTCCCTGCACTGGAACAACATCGCCTCTGTATCTTCATTGGGAATCGGATCAGCAGTAACTAGATAAGCATACCCCTTACTCCTGTTCATACCAGCAATCAGTTTATCTATGGTTGCTGGATAAAGGGTTTTGTATTGGGTATTCATTGACGGGATGCCGGTAAGGGCATAGACATTCTCGAACTTGTCCGTTGAAAGAGCCTCTTTCACATTTCTGATGGTATCATTATCCCCAGATATGATTTCAGTTTTTAGGCCAGGCCATACTCCTAAGATAAACTCGTTGAGATTCTTTACAATACTCTTAGCCGGAAGGCCCTTACCTGGATTCCTAAGACCTAGATACAAATGACTTTCCTGATCTTCACCTACAACGAGAAATAGCAACTGCATCTCTTTGGGAATAAAACAAGAATACAGGATCTTCTGTATCGCAGTAAAGCAGGATTCTGCATCATCCTTGAGCGGTTTTCCTACTTGAGAAATGCAAATCCATGCCACATCGTTCTCAACAGTTGATGGAACTGCATCAAGTGAGAAGAGCTCTCCTTTTTCGATATTCTGCAAGTACTTCCTTTCCATGCAGAAAGAAAAAGATTGTGAAACCGCTGTCGCTGCCATCAATTTAGCCGCGGGTTCATACCTCTGCAACTCGTTATCCATGCTTCTAGTCAATTAAGATTCTAGCATCCTTCAACACTTCTTTATACTCCTGTAATATCTTCTTCACGGCTATATTAATGGATTCCCTAACGTTATGGTCTTTTGTAAGTGAGTTATGAATAGAATTCGCCATTTGCTCCTTCATTCCGTCCCATTTGGGCACAATTGAATCCACCACTTGAGACCGTTCTTGAAGAGTTAGTGCCCGAGCCTGGGCCTCCGCTTTCTTCTCCTCTTCAGTTTTTCCCCAGAACATTGAGGCTATGGCTGCGCCACCGCCGATTAACCAAGCAAGTGGGCCACCAAACAATAAGGCAATTGCACCGCCTATTGCGGCACCACCAAGAGCAGCCGTCCAATCGGAACTAGATGCGGCAATACTATTAGAAATTTCCGTCATCGTGTTCCCCATATTTATATTTGATATCCTCGGTACTGATACGGAAGAAAGATCAACATTCCCAATCGTGGCATCGTTCCGAGCATAATTCTTAACTATGCTTTCAACCTTCTTCTGTATATCAGCAAGATTATCCATCACGGCAGCTTCCAGATATGCGGAAGAATTATCTGTTACTTCCTTAGAAGCATTATTCACGGTTTCATCAACAGCCGCCTTTAATTGATTGATGCTATAGTCTGTACCACTGCTGCCAAATTCATTAATTACATCAACAACTTGATTCGTTACATTTTCAAAAATGGCATTTCCGAAAATGTCAATAAATGAGTGGTAGATGTCGTCGCTATTTTCCAGACGGGCGATTGCTTCTTGCAACCCTTCGTCCATTCCTTCCGTACGGAGATCCATTCTAGCTACTTCAGCAACGCCTTCTGAGATTGTTAATGACGGATCATTATCTCTATAGATTTGTGACTTTTCTACTCCCCAGCACTCACAAATTAAGTCTTTCAAGAAATCCATTCGTGATGCTCCACCTGTCATAAACACGCCATAAATGCTTTCTCCAGGGATAAACCTCTGTCGAAAATCCAGCATTGCCTGACGAATTGTCTCCATATATCCCTTACTTCGGAGCATATCATCCAATTCGCCCGGTTGAAATACCAGCTTAAAACGCTCATCTTCCAATTCTTCGTCTTCAACGATATCATCAAAATTAATGGTCTGCTTAGCTCGTAACGTCTGGTCAAAATATACTTTTTCTTTAACCTTCCTGCATTCGAACAAGAGAGAGTCTACAAGTTCGGGGTACTTTCTCTCAAATAGCTGAATGCTTTCATCCACCTTCTCCTTGTCTTCAAAGATCGTTTTTTCAATAAATGAGGCGCCACAATCATAGCCATTGTCAATTAGTGCAGGCAGCCCCTTCCTCATGTAAGTAAAGTCCAAAGTGGAAGACCCCATGTCGAACACAATGGCTCCTTTCTCTATGTTCCTACCTAGGCCAGAAGTTACATCATTTTGAGCTCTAACAAATGCCGCACGAGATTCCTTTGTAATGCCTCCCATAGGAAGTCCAGCCATCTTGGCCATTTCGAGATATAATGATTGTGTCTCTTTACTCCAGCCAGAAGGTGTCGCAATATAGACCAAGTGATTCGTGGGAGTCAAACGGCCGACATTGTTCTGCATTATCCGGGCGTATACTTCCTTCATAAAACGAATCATGAGTTGTTCGGCCGCACCGTTGAGGTCCCTAGGGGCCCTCTTGAAGCAAACACGAACCTTTGCTTGACGTAGTATTTCGGGCGCAAATGCGGCATCGCCAACATAAGCGATGTCGTTAGGCAGAATCGTTATTGCTGATGGTAATACGCATTTATTGCCACCCATTTCTAAGTCAGTTGCGGGATCCAGCTGTTCAACCTCGGTATCCCACTGAATCGGACATAACGCCGCAGACGTTTCACCATGACCAAGATCTATACCTATGACATATTCAATCTGTCGTCTCGAGTTCTTATCCATATTTGGTAATCGTTTTCATTGCTGTCCACTAAAAGTTGTGGACGTAGTTAAAAGTTAAAAATCAAACAATGTGGGTTCATAGAACCCGTCAAGTTCTTTGTCAATATTGAGGTTAGATTTGTTGAAGAGGTCTTCAAGAGGCGTTGTGTCTGTAAGCGAGATTCCCAATACTTGGAGCGTGTTGTAAACTGACATCTTGAGTTTCATCTTGTGGTGAACAATGGCAACCAGGCAGTATGAGATAATCGCGGTGTAGATCTGGATGCGGACTGCATTTTCGGAGTCTCCCCAGAACTTTTTGATCTTCAGATGCTGCTTCACCCATTTGAAGAACAGCTCAACGGACCAACGGTTTTTGTAAAGGAGGGCAACCTCTAATGCGGTGATATCCATTGCATTAGTCAAGAAAACGAAGTATCTGTCCTGTTCCTCATCGTAGTACTCAACGCGACGGAGTTGCACCGGATAGTCGTTGTGGCTCTTGTACGTGGTGAGCTCGATGATGGAGTCAGACAACACGTTTTGGGGCATCCTTCTCTTCCATTTGACCGCCTTGTACTGGAGGTTCTTCTTGGCTCTCACCACGAAGAAAGCACCTGCACAATGGAACCTGTAGAGCTGCGCAAAGAAGTTGTACGCACGGTCAAAGATGTAGTAGGAACCGGACTCAACCGGTATCTCCTTCATCGCCTGGGAGTCATGGACGGATGCAGTCGTAATATGGAAAAACGCCGGCACTTGGGCCTCCACATCGTAGAGAGTATGGATTTTTATCCCGCCTTTCTTCTTCCTAAACTTCGCCCAGCAGAAGACTGCAAGGCAGAGTTCAACGGTTGTAGAATCGAAGGCATAGACCGTCCCACCAAGGTTGAATATCGTCGTATCTTTCAGATTACGAGCGAGTTCCATCATGTAGTAGGCATACTCTTCGAAGATGCGGCAGTCCCGATTCTGGTTCGCTTTTGCCAAGTTGCTACGCGTCACGGAGTCCCCGAATCCGAGGAACTTAGCCTTGCCGCTATGCGCCTCCACCGCGACGATCAAATCACGCAAACTTTCACGTCGTGAGAGTTGACCGAACATAAGGACTTTGAGCTGATTCCAGCATGAGAAGACCTTTATGTAGCTGTCACCCTGATACTTAGCAACGATACGATTAAACTTGCTCCTGTTAAGGTGCGAAGCTAATTGAGCAAAAACGAACGACTGATTATGCATAACTGTCTGATTTACAGACAAAGTTACGATTGAAAACCGTTCGCCCCTCAAACACCTCCTAACTATCTAACTATCAATATTTTCAAAGACCTATATATAAATTTTTAGTGGACACTAATGTTTTCAGAAGTCAAAACAGTGATAAAGATTTCATGCTATATTCTGAGACATCGCTCATTACATAATTCTCACAACCATATAGAGTGGTAATATTATATGAATAACAGCCAGCTGGGATTGTAACATTATAAACATATGACT
>JAEEGL014169224.1_pt1 | contig 48524 bp, 39 predicted proteins | sample 9134231 | NCBI WGS metagenome assembly JAEEGL01 (sample SAMN16246548, study PRJNA631951) | gut metagenome | biome: gut microbiome; feature: rumen; material: fiber-attached | host: Bos | place: Iran: Karaj | collected 2018-10 | reverse complement strand
TTGCATAAGAAGAACTCGGATAATACGCTTGAACCGTAATCGTCGGCATATCGCTACAAGCTCCTGAATAGTAAGGTATACCATTATAAGTGTAACAAGAAACATTTGCATAATACTTCGTGCTATCACCATTACATGGTGTTCTTACTGTCGTACCCGTACAAATTTCTTCGTAATACGTTACACCGTCGCGAACACAAGAAGCACTACCGTCTTTCACAGGATCAACCCCGCGTTGATATTGATAACTACACGGTTTTGCTTTACATGTATAGCACCAATTACCGCAAGCATTCGGATAAGCTTGGCTGTTAATATCCATGCCTATAGCTTCGCAATCCAAATATGTTCCGCCGGAGCAAACATTTGCGCTCTCATTGCACTCACATCCCGTTCCTAAATCATTTTTATGCCAGTTTGTCGTACAGTTGAAATCTGAACAATATTTCACACTGCTACTGTCCGTGCAACAAAGCGAATCAGAAATGCCCGTCAAAGTACCGTGCGATGGTAAATGCCCTGTATAATAAGGATATGTTGTCGTGTTACAGCTCAAACCCGCATATCCCGTTTCTCCGACCGAACAGTCAGAATCAATCGGCGTACAAGAAGGCTGAACCAAATCAGCATTGCCTTTATTTGACGCGTTGTAAGGGTACGAATTTAACGCACACATATGAGGCTCACAGGAAACATTTCCGCACAAACCAGCATTCTGCGTCTCACAATTCGGCTTAATATAACAAGTATCTGAGCAACTCTTGTTACCGAGCGAAACTTCTCCGACTTCATTCCAAGAATAAACAGGGTTATACGGAAGTATTTGTCCGTTCTGTTCACACTGTAAATAACGCCATTGCTGACATAGTGACGTACTTCCGTAATATGTCCAGCGTACACAGACACGACCCTGGTTGTCGGTACACGAACTTGGTAACATTGTACCACCACTCCATTCCATACAACAAGTATAATACCCATCACTCACATACGTCGCACCGCTCGGAAGTGAATCATGTGTATCATTGCAAGTTGGATACCAACCGATTGATCCGTTGTTGTTACATACATTACAATCCCCAACAAAAACAGCATACGAATCATATGTTACCGTAACAGCATTCGTACAAGCCCCTAAGCTGTCATAAACCGTATTGCAGGTTCCGCAATCATCTATAGCATAGCAACAATGCTCATTCGTACTTGAACGTGTTGTTTGGTTTGACGGGATCGAAGAGTTACAAGTCGTGTCACTCGACAACATACCGTATCCGTTCGGACAACATTCATAACAGCCCGTACCTGCATCCGTATCTTCAACCCAATGGCATGCACCATAAGAACTTTTATTTTCTTCTCTGATTAACCCAGTCGAACATTCGTCATTAACTTCTTCACAGTTATAACAAGAACTCCCTGCCGCCGTATAACCGACAACAGAACAACTGTAACCGTTGTTTTCCGCGTTTGCTACTTCCGTCGACGACATTTTTGTGCCGGCTGAGCATTGTGTATCGTCAAAATAACATGTCCCTCCGCATCCGTTTGCAACACTCACTCCTGATGAAGAATTATTGGTCAACCAAGAATAAATGTAGTTACCGGAAACCGTCGGAGGCATACTGCAATATCGCAAAGTTATTGCACTCGTAACAAGTGCGGTTGATGAACTTGACTTAGCTTTTCTTCCGCAAAATTCCGAACACGGCTTATCAGAAGCGTTATGACAACTTAAAGTCGTTGCCACCCCGCTACTATTACAGGTTGAAACAGAAACATCCGTGCAATTTGAACAATTTTCATCACATTCATCGGAATAGCTGTTTCCTGTCGCATTATTTTCACACGTATTCGGTGTGTTGCCGACACAACGTCCGCTTGCCTCTCCGCAAGTTGTGCCTGTATAGCAACATGTACAATTACAAACCATATTCCCATTCACACATGATGCTGTTCCGCCATTTTGACAAGTTATTTTCTTACAAGTTCCGCCGCAAAGCTGATATCCGTTTGCTGTATCGCATTCACTGCAATCATCACCCGCATAACCTTCAGGACATTCGCATTGCCACTCACCATTCACGCATTGCGGATTTTGATTACATCTGAACTTACATGCGCCGCCGCACATATAATACCCGTTTGCTGTATCACATCCGCTGCAGTCATCGCCTGCATACCCTTCGGCACAATCACATTTCCACTCACCATTCACACACTCAGGCGTTCCGCCATTCTCGCATTCAGGTCTGAATTGGCACACACCGCCGCACTCATAGTAACCATGTTCTTCATCACAATCACTGCAATCTGTTCCCGTATATCCCGTATCACAGTCCGTTGCTTTATATTTCGTTACACCGCATGCCGTACAAGATTGAACTTCTGCCGCATGTTCCGGCTCACTTGTCAGTGTAAAGCCCGAACAAGCACTCCCTCTAGTGCAGTTTTTATAACTGCCGTCGCAACATTTATTTGCCTCAGTTACCGTTCCTTCTCCGACATAAGATCTGCTTGTATCGTTTATATCTGTCGTATAAGGACAAAGTGTCGGTGTTGCGCCCGTGCATTCGCACTTATAGCAACTATACCCGTCCTTTGAAGCGCCTTGCGCAACTTCACCGAATGATGTACGACAACTGCTGAACGGATATTCATCCATACAACCGATTACCTTAAACAAAATATCTTCACCTTGGTGGCAAACGCCATATTTGAAAATACCATCCGTATATGTCGTATCATTAACTCTCGTTAAACCGGTCATAGCAACATAACCATCACAATTTGCCGAAATACACTCACAACCGCTCTTCTGATAACCTGTTGCACACGCTGTCGCACAATATTGATATTGCTCGCATGACTTTTTAAGATCATAACTCGTCACATACTCCGGAATCTCTGCTTCCGAATTAACGGTAATATAACCTGAATACGTCTGACAAGACAAACAATCATAACAAATGCCCGTCACATTACCCAATTTTTGGTTCGGATGTTGCGTTAGTTTATATCCCTCATTACAGCTCGCTCCGGAAGAATACAATAACCAGTCCGCATTATAATCCACACAAGTCATCGCCTCACAAGTATAACAACCGCTATGAGCCGTAGATTCAACAGCCTTAAAGCCTTCCGGACAGTTTCCTTCGTTCAATCCGTAATCCGAACAATCTTTTGCGACACAGGCTGTTCCGTCATCATTCTTTTTATAGCCTTCTTCGCATTCCGTAACTGTCGTATAAGTATGATTGCAAGCACTGCAAACAGTCGTTGCCGTTGCATGTTCAATACTGTTAACATCTAAAGCACCCGAACAAGTGCTGTTCTCACAGCCCGTATACGATCCGTCGCAACAAATTGAACCGGTTCCCGTCCCGCCTGTTCCGATCGGGTGCGATCCGCTTGTTCCGCTCGTCCATTGACAATCACTTGTCGGATTGCACACACATTTTTTACATTCGGATGAACCGTCATAATATCCTGTCGATTCGATTGAAGCCCCAACTGTCCCCGGATAATTATACGGTTCATTTCGACACTGACTGACAGCATTCAATCCCGTCTGCCCTTGCACACAACTGCCGGTGCTCTCGCATTTTCCGCAATATTTATTCCCCGCATAAATCAATGTATCGTGCGAAAACGTATACCCGACCTGATTCGGACAATCATCCAAGCTTTGAATATTTGCCGAATATCCGCCGGAACACGTCTTTGGTGTGCATTTACCGCAAAGCAAATCGCCGGAACCCGTTGTATCTTGTTTAAAAGTCCACGCTTTTTCGCGGCTCCAACCTTCAAGCGACGCACTCGGGCAGTCTTCAATACTCTGATAATCCGTGCTGTAAGGCGCATTACATCTTAAACCTTCGCATTTTCCGCAAACCTGATCGCCGCTGAAACCCATTGTCGAATAATCATAGCCTATTTCATTCGGACAATCGGTTAACCCCGCTGTATAGCTTGCGTCATTACACGGCTTCGGCACACACCGAACGCACGGAACACCTGCGCTTTCGGCGTTTGTTTCAAAAACCCAGCCTTCCGGATGTGCCTTATCGCTGCAATCCGTTCTGCCCGTCTGTTCATACAAAATTTCGGGATTTGCTTCCGGAATCGGACATCCTAAAGGCTCACAGGTTGTTTCTGTCTTGGTATAGCCCGTTGCACAAGTAAAATCAACGACAATAACTTCCGGAATCCCGCAGCTGACACACGTTTCTCTGACGGCAATCACACCCTCATCCGTCGGAATTTGGGCGCTTTTATCTTTTTCGGCACATTTTCTGATACAATCTGTCCAGCTTCCGTCATCGCATTCCGTTCCGGAAAGCTCGCCTTCCCCTTTATTTTCCTCGGTCCAATGACATAAATCCTTATCAATTTCGTCGCAATTATAGCACTCCAATCCGTGATATGTCGTTTTGCGGCACTTATATCCCCGCTCCCTTCTGGCCTCGCTGTCGGCTCGGGTATATAAACCGCCCATATTACAGGTATAACTCTTACACCAAATATAATCCTGATCGAACGGACAGGTGATATACCCTTCGGGGCAATAAAGTCCTTGTTTATAACCTAAATCGGCGCAACTTGGCAAATCGGCACATTCGTCACCGCAGGTTTGATCATAAGCTGAAACGGCTGGAGCTAAAAACATCAGCGCTAAAACAAAAATTTTTTTCATTGAGGCCTCAAAATAAAAATTTAATCATACATAGGAGATATTATACATTGTATTTTTGAGCTAATCAATTATTTTTTTGTGAAATATTTATGACATGTGAATGATATGTGAACGCTTTGCACAAAAAGATTGATTTTATCTTGAAAATACGATACCAAAAAGAGTGAAATAAACGAAAAAAAGCAACAATTATGCTCAAAAAAAGTCTTATTGGTTTATGTTTTTGTTTTTGCCTGATGCCCTTAATCTGTTACGGCGATATAAAGGTTGTTACCGTCATGCCGAAATCCGGCGATTATGAGGTTTGGGGCAATGAACTGACCGAAGGCGCTCAAATTGCCGTTGATGAAATCAACAAAAAAGGCGGCTTAAAAGGTCAAAAACTAAAGCTCATCAGCATCGATGATGCCTGCAGTGAAACTTTGGCCTTAAGCACGGCGCAAATGCTTTCATTAAAGCCTGAAAACAAACCGACGCTCGTCATCGGTCCCTACTGTTCCGATGGCCTTGAAAATATTGCAAAAACATACAAAAATGCCAAAATCTTTCAAATCGTTCCGGCAATGTTAAGCGCCGCAGAATCAAACAAAACACATTCCGGACTGATTAAGCTTTTCGGCAACAAAGAACAGGCCGCAACCGACTTGTTTTCCTTCTATAACGAACATTTTGCCGGCGAAAATGTTGCCCTTATTTCAAGCACTGAAAATCAAACTTTGGATTCGAGCATTTTAAAAACATTTAAAAATCATGGAAAATCAACGCTCATACATCAATACGACCCGAAAAATTTTGAAGATATTGATCATTTTGTTGCCCATTTAAACGAACAAAACGAAAAAATCATTTTTATTTTTGATCGCCCGAAACACACGGCAAAAATCATCAAAAAGCTCAAACAGCTTAATAAAAACGCCGTTTTTATCACAAGCCGTTATATTGCGACACCCGATTTTTTCGAAAACGCATCGGATTATCTTGACACCACTTATTTTATGGCCCTATCTGAGCTTGAAGACAAACCTCAAATGGCTAAAGAATTCGCTAATTTGCGCCTGAAGGGCATTGAATTTAAAGGCTTAAACATCTACGGCTATACGGCTGTCAAAATGTGGGCCGAACTTGTTAAATCAGCCAAAACCACAAATTATGATAAACTGGCGCAATATATCAAAAAACATGGTTTCAAAACCTCATGGGGTGAAACGTTTTTCAACAACGGAAACATAAAAAAGCCCTTGAAATATTCTTTCTATAAATTTCAAGGGCAGGAATACGTTTTAGAATAAAATTTATTTTGTTAAAATCTTATAAATTTCATCTTTCGTCGTAGCTTTTCTGAGTTTGGCACACATTGTTTTGTTGCGCATTGCTTTTGACAGTGTTGCCATCGCTTCCAAATGGTCCGCGCCGCTGTTTTCGGGTGAAACAAGCATAAAGACCAAATCCACCTTTTCACCGTCCACGGCGTCAAAATCAATCGGAGACGAAAGCTTTGTAAAATAAGCTTTCACTCTTTTGGCACCGTCAATACGTGCATGCGGAAAAGCAATACCGCCGCCGAGTCCGGTCGAACCCAAATTTTCGCGCTCAATCATTGCATCTTCAACAGCGTGAAAATCAATATTTTCATGTCGCGCCAATTTGGCCGCCATTTCCCCCAAAAGCTGACGTTTCGTTGCAGCTTTAACAGAGGTAACGATTGTGTTCTGAGACAAAATATCAGAAATTTTCATCAATTTAAAACCTTTTAAAATTTAAGCCTTCGGCTCAACCCAGCCGATATTACCGTCTTTGCGGCGATAAACCATACTGATATGGTTGTTTGATGCGTTTCTGAACATCAAAGCGCATTCATTTGCCAAATCCATATACATAACAGCTTCGCTGACCGTACAGACAGGAATGTTTGCATCTGTTTCCGCAATCGTAATCGGTGCATTAACATCAACATCCATCTCATCTTCTGTTTCATGAAGCGGTAAAACAGCCTGATAAGCAAGCTCCGAAAAGCCGAGTTTTCCTTTGTGATTATTAAGTTTGTTCTTATTACGGCGCAAACGTGTCGCAATATGCTCATGCGCATTATCAAAAGCCGAATAAGGATCACCGGCGGAGCCGCTGCCTTTCAAAATCATGTTTTTAGCCGGATGAACGGTTACTTCGGCGCTGAAATCTTCACCTTCTTTTGAAAAAGCAACAATACAGCCGAACGGCGCGTTAAAATATTTTGTAACGGTTGCTTCCAAAGCATCTTCAACATGTTTTTTTAATCTGTCGCCGATATCAACCTGTTTTCCTGTGAATGTAATATTCATTTTATTTCCTTAAATTTATTAGTGATTAATTGTTAAACGATCCCATATTATAAATCATTTAATTTAAATAGCAACCTTATTTTTTTTTAAAAATTTAAACACTTTATTTATTATGTGAATAAAATAAAACGACTTTTTATACACGATTTTTTTTAAAATATTTAAAAAACAAAATTCATAAAAAACAAAAAGATAGAGCAAAAAAAATCTTTTTTATTGCGTATTTTTGAAAAAACACTTGTCAAATGCTCATAAATTTGATAACTAATCTATCAAGACTTCAAAAAAGTCTGAAATTTGTTTTAATTTTATTTGAGGTTTAAATACATGACTGATACCGCAAATCGCGTTAAAAAGATTGTCGCTGAACATCTTGGCGTTGAAGAATCAAAAGTTACTGAAAGCGCTAGCTTCATTGACGATTTGGGCGCAGATAGCTTAGATACTGTTGAGCTTGTTATGGCTTTTGAAGAAGAATTCGGTTGCGAAATTCCTGATGATGCCGCTGAAAAAATCTTAACAGTGAAAGATGCGATTGATTATCTTTCAAAGAATGCGTAAGTCTTGTGGCTTAAGTTAAAACTAAAAACTCGCTGTGTTCAAGCGAGTTTTTGCGCTATTATATAACTGTAATTTGAGGTCAATATGAAAAGAGTGGTCATTACCGGATTAGGTGTTGTTTCCCCTTTGGGTGTAGGCGTTGAACACAACTGGAAGCGTCTTCTTAAAGGCGATTCCGGCATTGTTAAAATCACCGACATTGATTTGAAAGACATTCCGGTTCAAATTGCCGGGCGTGTGCCTTTCGGTGAAAACGAAGGCGAGTTTAACATCAACAACGTTCTCCCCTTAAAAGACCAAAAAAAGAACGATCAATTTATCGTTTTCGGCTTGGCAGCCGGTCAGGAAGCCCTCAAAGACAGTGGCTTTATCCCGCAAACAGAAGAACAAAAAGAACGCTCGGGTATCATGTTCGGCTCCGGCATCGGCGGCTTGCAAACCATTTATGAAAGCTCTCTTGCCTTTAACGAACTCGGTATGCGCTGTGTTTCTCCTTTTTTCATTCCCTCTGTTTTAATTAACTTAATTTCGGGACATTTATCCATCCAATATGGCTTCAAAGGTCCGAATGAAGCTTGTGTTTCGGCTTGTTCGACTGGGGCACACGCCATCGGCGAAGCCTTTGAAATCATCAATCGCGGTGATGCGGATGTCATGCTTGCAGGCTCTGCCGAAGCGGCCATTAATGTTTTAGGCATCGGCGGATTTGCCCGCATGCGCGCCCTAACGTCAAACTTTAACGACGAGCCTCAAAAAGCTTCCCGTCCGTGGGATAAAAACCGTTCCGGCTTTGTCATGGGCGAAGGCGCAGGCGCTGTTGTTTTAGAAGAACTTGAACATGCCTTAAAGCGCGGTGCAAAAATCTATGCCGAAGTCGTCGGATACGGTGTTTCGGGCGATGCTTATCACATGACCACCCCTTCGGGCGAAGGCGCTGTCCGTTCAATGAAAATGGCATTAAAGAAAGCCAAATCTCGCGGCGTCGATCTTGAAGAAATCGGCTATATTAACGCCCACGGCACTTCAACGCTTGCGGGTGATGTCGGTGAAGCTTTAGCGGTCAAAGAAGTTTTTGGACCTCATACGAAAAATCTTTCAATGTCGTCCACAAAATCTTCTATCGGACACTTGCTCGGTGCGGCGGGCTCGGTTGAAGCCGTTTACACAACTCTTGCCCTGCGCGATCAAATTTGCCCGGCAACGCTTAATTTGGAAGATCCCGAAGACGAAGTTAAAGACATGGATTTAGTTCCGTTAAAACCTAAAAAACGTGAAATTAAAGCCGCCATGTCCAATTCATTCGGATTCGGCGGCACAAACGCAACCCTCATTTTGAAAAAATACGAATAGATGAAAAAACTTTTTGCGCTTGTTTTTGTTGTTTTGCTTGTCTGCTCTTTCGGCGCATTCAAATACATTAAAACGGCGCTTTTTTCCCCGCTTATTCAAACCCCGACAACCTTTGAAATAGAAAAAGGCTCGTCAGCGCAAAAAACGGCTCAAATGCTTGCACGGCAAAATCTTGCGCCCCATCCTTTATTCGCCCGTCTTGCCATGCGTTTTTACGGCTTTGACAAACGCTTAAAAGCAGGTGAATATTTGTTGGAACAAAACATGAGCTTGAAAGACATCTTAGAAAAGCTCACATCGGGCAAAGTCATCATGCATCAATTAACAATTCCCGAAGGTCTCACAACTTCTAAAGCCCTCGAAATTATTGATCAAAATGAGTTTTTAACGGGTTCTCTCCCTCAAAATATCTCTGAGGGCGCCTTGCTTCCCGAAACATATTCTTTTGCCAAAGGCGAATTAAAAGAAAACATCGTCAAAAAAGCGCAAAACGATATGCAAAAAACGCTTGATAATGCTTGGGAAAACAGAGCCGAAAATCTGCCCTTAAAAAACAAAAACGAGCTTTTGATTTTGGCTTCGATTATCGAAAAAGAAACAGGTGTTAATGCCGAACGCGCCAAAGTTGCTTCCGTTTTCATTAACCGGCTCAATATTGATATGCCGCTTCAAACCGACCCGACCGTCATTTATGCCTTAACGCTCGGAAAATCAGAGCTTGGACGGAGCTTAAAACATAAAGATTTGGATATTAACAGCCCTTATAACACATACCTTTATAAAGGCTTGCCGCCGACACCGATTTGCAACCCCGGGTTAAAAGCCATTGAAGCTGCCGCAAAACCTGAAAACACACCTTATTTATATTTTGTGGCTGACGGATTGGGCGGTCATCGATTCGCCAAAACCCTTTCCGAACACAACCGCAACATCGGCTTATGGCTGAAAAAATAATCTACCGATGTTTTTTTGAAAACACAAAAAAGCCGACGGTTACCAAAGCTGTGAGAACAAGCCCGATGATAACCGATACATTCAAATCCTGCCTTAACATCAGCTCCGAATACCCGAAATATGTTCCGCAGACAGCGCTCATAAACATCGCGGGAATAAGCGAAATATAATAAAAATGCCCCTTACGTTTCAAATAAAGCGCCCCAATCCAAAGCATAATTGTGGCAAGCATCTGATTGGTCCAACCGAAATAAAGCCAAATCTTGTTCAAATCAATAAAAGCGAGCACCATCGCACACGCAAAAATAACAACACTTAACATCAACCGATTAACAATTTTTTGTTGTTTGATTTTGAAAAAGTCCGCAAGAGACAAACGCGCGGATCGAAGCGCCGTATCACCCGAGGTAATGGCAAGCAAAACAATCGATGTAACCGTTAGAATCTTCCCTCCGTTTCCGAGCAGCCCTTCAGAAATTAAAGAAACAACTTTGCCGGCGTTCCCGCCTGCACCCAAGGCCTCGTTTAAGCCGCCTGTCCCATGGAAAAAGGCGATTGAAAGCGTTGCCCAAACAAGCGCCACAATACCTTCCAAAATCATTGCGCCGTAAAAAATCGGCCGCCCGTATTTTTCATTTGTTAAACACCTTGCCATCATCGGCGATTGTGTGGCATGAAATCCGCTTAATGCGCCACACGCAATGGTGATAAACATCAACGGAAAAATCGGTTTTCCGTTCGGATTTTGGTTTAATGTCGTCAAATCGGGATAAAAATCATACCCGCCTTTTATAAGAGCACCTAAAAGCAAAACGGTTGCGAGCAAAAGTGCCGCCGCAAAAAACGGATAAAGCTTGCCCACAATCTTATCAATCGGAAGCATTGTTGCCAAGAAATAATAGCCGAAAATAATCATCAGCCACCAAACAAAATCCATCCCGATTAAATTTGAGAGCATCATCGCAGGTGTTTTTGCAAAAATTGACCCGACAATCAACAACAACACAATCAAAATAAAAAGAAAGAAAACGCAAAACTTTTTACCCAAAAAGATTTCAACAAAATACGAAAGCGTCCGCCCTCTGTAACACATTGAAATCATGCCGGATAAGTAATCATGCACTCCGCCTGCAAAAATCGAACCTAAAACAATCCAAAACAAACAAACCGGACCGTATAAAGCCCCCAAAATCGCCCCGAAAACAGGTCCCAAACCGGCAATATTTAAAAATTGAATCAAAAACACGCGCCACGGTGAAAGCGGCATATAATCAACCCCGTCCATATAAGTAATGGCAGGCGTTTTGTGGTCAGGCCGAATATCAAAAATCTTCTCAACAATCGCCCCGTAAATCACATATCCTGAAATAAGCAATAAAACACAAATAAAAAACAGTCCCATCGTTCAAGTCCTTATAAATACTTCAAAAGTGCAAAACCACCGATAAGTAAAAGCAAAAACAACACCGAAAGCCAACCAAGATTTTTCTCAATAAATGTTTTCATCGGCGCTCCGTAGCGTTTCAACAGCCATGCCACAACAAAAAACCGCCCGCCGCGCGCCAAAATCGAGGCAACCGTAAAGACCATCAAATCTAGATGCACCGCACCGGAGGCAATCGTAATGATTTTATAGGGAAACGGCGTCAAGCCGGCTCCAAAAACAATCCACGCGCCATATTCATTGTAATAACTTTGAAAAGTCCGAAATTTTTCCAAATAACCGTAAAACGATAAAAGCGGCTCAGCAATCACATCAAAGAAAAACACACCGATGGCATACCCGAAATACCCGCCCAAAACCGAGGCAAACGTTGCGAAACCGGCAATTTTCCAAGCCTTTGACGGCGTTGCTAAAATCATCGGTATAAGCATAATATCAGGCGGAATGGGAAAAAACGAACTCTCGGCAAAAGCGACCGCAAAAAGCGCCATCATCGCGCCTTTGCCTTCCGAAAGCTCCAACATCTTGTCATAAATTTTGCGAATAAATTTCATTTTCTTCCTCTTGGGCAACTATAAGAAGAAGATATTAAAATAGCAAGAAAAAAATAGCCTTCCTTCCCAGGAAAGCTATTTTTTCAGTAGCACACAGACATTTCATAGTTTTCAACGTCAACACTCGGATTCAGCTCCTGAAATTGGTGCAGTGTCAAAAGCAACGCCCCATATACATTATCATGCATCTCACCGCAATCCTTGGAACTGTTTCCTTGAGAATCAATCTTATAGCGAAAATCAATCCGTCCGTGGTGGTCTGTATAGGTCGATGAGGTAGGACAACTCCTAAAAATCAGCTTGCCACCTTCATTGGCAAACAAAAGGCTCTCAGCGCGCGGCAAAATGGCATAATATTGCGGATAATTCTTTTTACGCCAGTGTGCTTTTACTTCCCAAGAACCTGAACGAGCCTTACAAAACCCAATCGGCTCAAAAAAGGTAATTTCAAAGCAACCATTAACCTTGTTAACAATTGCTTTCTGAAGAGAAACATCATCTGTTACCCTCAGATTTTCATCAACATACAACCTAGGCATAATAAAAATAAAATTTAGATATAATCAATATAAAACATACTCGGATTATATTTTATTCCAAACTAAAGTCAATAAGTTATTATTGTTTTTGTAAAAAGTACCGAGAATAAGGCAAATACGAAGTATGCGCCCTCGCACAGATTAATACACAGTAAAATAAAAACGCGGAGAATGGTTTGGATAGAGTAGAAATAAGAAGCGGAAAAATTTTAGCGTAGATAAGCCTACGTGAATTTTTCCGCTTTCGAAATTTCTGCTCTAGACGAGCTCATTCTCCGCGTTTTTAGGCGATTTTTCCGTGACAGTGCTTATATTTTTTCCCGCTCCCGCACGGACATAAATCGTTTCGCGCAATCTTGCCCCATGTTGACGGATCGTTCGGATCAACGGCGCCGGTCTGATGCCTGAAAGGCGTATTTTGAACAGGTTCTGCAGGACGAGAAGGCTCACCTGATAAAACATTTTCGGGCGATTCGTGAACTTCGCTTGTTTTCATATTTTGCGCACGCTCTTCGGCTTCACGCGCCTTTTGATCGGAATTTGATTTAATGACTGTGCGGCAAGTAACGATTGTAACCTGCTCTTTTAACACATCAAGAAGGTCCGAAAACATATTAAACGCTTCTTTTTTGTATTCGTTTAACGGATCTTTCTGCCCGTATGCACGCAAAACAATCGTGTGACGCATCTGGTCTAAAGTTGCGATATGTTCCTTCCATAAAAAGTCGAGCGTTTGCAAAAGAATGCTTTTATCAACCATTTTAACAATCTCTTCGGGAACGGCGGCATTCTTTTCTTTTAAATCTTTTTCAATTTCGTTCAAAACTTTTTCTTTTAATTCATCGGTTGAAACACCGTCAATATTGCCCCAGTTCACAACCGGAACAACAAATCCCGTCATCTTTGCCAAATCTTGTTGCAAAGCTTCCAACTGCCATTGCGATTTATCAGAGCCATAGGGCAAATAGCGCTCGACGAGCGAACCCAAACATTCTTCGCGCATTTCCTGAACGCTGTCCGAAACATCGTCTGTTTCCATCAGCTTTTTACGCTCGGCATAAATCACCTTGCGTTGCTCATTCATCACATCGTCATATTTCAACAGATTCTTTCTGATATCAAAGTTGCGCTCTTCAACTTTTTGCTGAGCTTTTTCAAGCGCCTTTGAAATCCACGGGTGAACAAGTGCCTCACCTTCAGGCAATCCTAAACGATGCAAAACGGCAGACATTCTCTCCGAACCGAAAATACGCATCAAATCGTCTTCGAGTGACAAGAAAAACTTTGATGTTCCGGGGTCTCCCTGACGTCCCGAACGTCCGCGAAGCTGGTTGTCGATTCGCCGGCTTTCATGACGCTCCGTACCAAGAATATATAAACCGCCGGCATCCAAAACTTTTGCCTTGTCTTCCTCAACTTCTTTTTTAATTTTTTCTTTCAAAGCGGCAATTTGCTCATCTGTTTCATTACCTTTGAGCGAATATTTAAGCTTCATATCGGGGTTACCGCCAAGCTGAATATCCGTTCCGCGTCCGGCCATATTGGTTGAAATCGTAATTGCGCCCGAAACACCCGCTTGCGCAACAATTGCAGCCTCACGTTCGTGATGACGTGCATTCAAAACCTCAAACTTAACCTGGGGCGCTTCTTTAGAAAGCATATCCGCAACAAGTTCCGACTTTTCAACCGATGTCGTACCGACCAAAACAGGCTGTCCGCGCTTATGACAATCTAAAATCGTGCGAATAATAGCCCTATATTTTTCGGCTTCCGTCCGATAAATTTCATCATGTTCATCAATCCTGATAACAGGCTTGTTTGTCGGAATTTCAACACACGGCAAATTATAAATATCCATAAATTCGGCTTCTTCCGTCATCGCCGTTCCGGTCATACCCGACAATTTCGGATAAATTCTGAAATAATTTTGGAACGTAATCGATGCAAGCGTCTGGTTTTCGGATTGTATCGCCACATGTTCTTTTGCTTCCAAAGCCTGATGCAAACCGTCCGAAAAACGTCTGCCTTCCATCACACGTCCCGTAAATTCATCAACAATCACAACTTTGCCATCTTTAACAATATAGTCAACATCTCTTGCAAACATCTTGTGTGCGCGCAAAGCCTGGTTAACATGATGAACAAGCGTAACGTTGGCAATATCATACAAGCTGCCCTCGGTAATCAGCCCGACTTTTTTCAAAAGCTCTTCGACATGCGTCATACCGGCTTCCGTTAAGGTAACGGTTTTTTGCTTTTCGTCTTTTTCATAATCCGTTGCCGAAAGTTCAGGAATGATCCTGTCAACCGTAATATACTTTTCTGACGAGTCTTCTGCCGCACCCGAAATAATAAGCGGCGTTCTGGCTTCATCAATTAAAATCGAGTCAACCTCATCGACAATTGCAAAATTAAATTCTCGCTGAACTCTGTCTGCAAGCGCAAATTTCATATTGTCTCTTAAATAATCAAAACCGAGCTCATTATTTGTTCCGTATAAAATATCCGAATTATAAGCGGCTCTTCTCTGCTCGTCATTTTTTTCATGAATAATATAGTCAACCGTCAAGCCCAAAAAGCGATAAATCTGCCCCATCCACTCGGCATCACGTTTTGCCAAATAGTCGTTAACGGTAACAATATGCACACCTTTGCCTTCCAAAGCATTCAAATAAGCCGCCAATGTTGCCACAAGTGTTTTACCCTCACCTGTCTTCATCTCGGCAATCATACCCTTGTGAAGCACAATACCGCCGACAAGCTGAACATCATAGTGTCGCTGTCCCAACGTACGTTTTGCCGCCTCACGAACAGCAGCAAAAGCCTCCGGCAACAAATCATCTAACGTTTCGCCGTTTTTCAAACGATTTTTAAATTCTGTTGTTTTGGCTTTTAATTCTTCATCTGAAAGCTTGATAAAATCAGGCTCTAAAGCATTAATTTTTTCAACGATTTTAAACTGTTTTTTGACAAACCTGTCATTAGCGCTGCCGAACAGCATGCGTGCAATTTTATTAATCATAAGATAAGACCTTTATTCTTTTATTTTTAATATTTTACATTTAGTGTTTATTAAAACTAAAGTCAATACTATGCGCCAAAGTTATAAACCGCTCACAAAAAATACTTTGAAAATAGAAATAAAAGCGTTTATATTAAATTCCAGTTTATTTTGAAAATTTTTTAGGAGATAAAATATGCGAAAAAAATATCTTTTAGCCGGAACAGCCGCTGTTGTGGTTTTAGCTGTTGCCGCATTTTTTGCCTGCAAAGTAAATGCACAAAAGAATGTCGGTGTTGCTGCTCGTGTTAACGGCGAAATCATCAGCGTCGACGAAATCAGAAGGGGCTATGCCGACAATCCGCAAATTGCAGCACAGGTTCCTTTTAATGACTTTTACGAAAAAGCTGTCGATGTTTACGTCAACGGCAAACTTCTTTACCAGGCTGCCTCCAAAGCAAATATTGAAGAAACGCCGGAATACAAAGAACAGTTGCAAACCGCAAAAGAAGATTTGGCTCGCAAAGTATTTTTGGAAAAAACCGTTGAAGAAAAAGTCAACGCGGCGGCTGTCCAAAGATTTTACGATGACGAATATGTCGCAAAATTTGAAAGCAAAAAAGAAATGGGCGCAAAACACATTTTGCTTGACAATGAAAAAACGGCTCAGGAAGTCATTGAAAAATTAAACAAAGGCGGAAACTTTGATCAATTGGCAAAAGAATATACCAAAGACAACACCGTCGATTTGGGCTATTTCACGGAAGACTTAATGGTTCCTGAATTCACAAAGGCTGCAATGGCATTGAAAAAAGGCGAATATACGAAAAAACCTGTGAAAACGCAATTCGGTTATCACATTATCTTGCTTGAAGATATTCGTGATTCCGCACCGTTACCTTTGGCTGAATTAGAACCCCAAATCAAAAACATCTTAAGCCAACAGGTTGTTGCCGAAACTTTAGATTCTTTGCACAAAGACGGCAAGGTTGAAAAATTTGATTTAAACGGCAAAAAAATGCCTGAACCGAAAGAAGAAAAATAAATCAAACGACTTAAAAAAAACGCGCTTTTATCAAGCGCGTTTTTTTTCATATATTTCACATACAATATAACTTCTTAAAGCAACAAATTAAAAAAAAAACATCATTTTTTTCTTGACAAGTCCTCACAATTTCGTTAATAATCGCCAAAGATTAACGGCGGGATAGCTCAGTTGGTTAGAGCAGCGGAATCATAATCCGCGTGTCGAGGGTTCGAGTCCCCCTCCCGCTACCATTTAACAAAAGGCCTGCATCACGCAGGCTTTTTTGTTAAATAATATTGCAACAAAAAACCCCACACGAATGTGGGGCCAAAGGATACTAGAACAAGAAAAATAATTTTTAATTTTCTAAAGCTCTGCGCAAAACATTGACGCTCTCGGCAAGTGCCGCATCTTCGCCAATCAAACCTTCAACCTTGCGAACGGCATGCATAACGGTTGTATGGTCTCTGTCAAATTTACGCCCGATTTCGGGAAGCGAACGTGAAGTCAATTGCTTTGCCAAATACATTGCAATCTGTCTCGGTCTTGCAACTGTTCTTGCTCTTCTTGAAGACTGCAACTCTTTAACTGAAATGTTAAAATATTCCGCAACTTTTTTCTGAATTTCATCAATTGTTGTTTTGCGGTCGATTGAACGCAACATATCTTTTAAGATATCCTGTGTCATATCAAGCGTAATTTCATTTCTTGACAACAATTGCGTATGTGCGACGATTCGTCTCAAAGATCCCTCAAGCTCTCTGATATTTGTCGTAATTTTTTGAGCCAAAAATTCGGCAACTTTTTCCGGCAAAGTGATTCCCATCTGCTGAGCTTTATAATTTAAAATGCCCATTCTCAAATCAAAATCTGTCGGATGAATATCAGCAACCAAACCACCGCTCAAACGCGATTTCAGACGGCTTTCGATTCCCTCCAAATCTGTCGGAGATTTGTCTGCCGAAATAATGATCTGTCTTCCTTCTTCAATCAGCGAATTAAACGTATAGAAAAATTCTTCCTGTGTCGATTCTTTGTTGCTCATAAACTGCACATCATCAACCATCAAAACGTCAACGGCTCTGAATTGTTCTTTGAATGCAGCCGTATCTTTATAGCGAAGCGCTTTGACAAACTTAAACAAAAATTGTTCGGCCGAAAGATAAATCACATTACGGCTCGGATCCTGCTGTTTAATATGCCAGGCAATGGCATGCATCAAGTGTGTTTTACCTAATCCCACGCCGGAATATAAAAAGAGCGGATTAAACGAAACATTTCTGGATTCGGCAACTTTTTTTGCCGCCGCACAAGCGAATTCGTTTGTCTTACCCACCACGAAAGAATCAAACGTATACGCAGGATTAAGCGGCGCCGAAAGTTGCATAAAACCGTCTTTTAACCCGTAATCATTAAAAGAAGACGTTGCATTAAACTGCGGCACATATAAACCCTGAGGTGTCGGTGTCGATGAAATTTTCTTCAACAAAGAAGAATCTGAATGATTTGTTTGAACAACAAAATTAATTTTTTTAACGCTCGGATTTTTATGCTCCCAAATTTTATGGATTCGATCGGAATAATGCGTAATCACCCAGTTTTTCATAAATGCGGTCGGCACACAAATATTCATCACACCATTACTGTAAGTGCCCACACTCAAAGGTTTCAACCAACTGTCAAAAGCTGTCTCGCCAAATTCCATTTTTAACTGGCTGCAAATCTGTCCCCATTCGTCTTGAACAGAATTGTCTTTTTTCTTAATTGCTTCTTCAGCCATTTTTTATTTCCTTATTTATATATAGAGTTAATCCGAGTTTATTTCTTAATAACATTCGTCTTAATTGCTTTCTTAACATCAAGGAGCCGACCAAAAAAAGAAACTCCCGAAAAGAAATTTTTTTAATTCCGTCTTACCTTTCGACAAGATTCAATCTCAACAGCCCAAGATTGAAGAAAAGAAAACTTTTAATCCGAGTTTATTTCTTAATAATTTCTTAAATTGGTTTGATACTAATCAGGATTTTTTTTAAAAACAAGAGAACTTTTTTAGAACATTGCAATTATTTTTCTTGACACAGATTCTTTTTAGAGTCGCCCGATTCTCTAGGCTTTTATGACAAAAAACACACAAAATCTCGACCGCCTTAAGCGGGGATATTGTGTGTTTTAAAACGAATAAAAACTAAAGACTATAAAGCTTTAATTTTTTGAGCTAAACGAGAAACCGTACGTGTAGCGGTATTCTTGTGGAATACACCTTTTTGAGCCGCACGCATCATTTCGCTTTCAGCGATTTTAAAAGCTGCCGTTGCTTCTTCTTTGTTGCCCGCAGCAATTAAAGCATCAACCTTCTTAACAAAAGTGCGAACGCGACTTCTTCTCATTCCGTTAATAACAGAACGTTTACCGTTCCTGACTATTCTCGTTTTTGCCGATTTATGATTGGCCATATTTTTTTATTCCTATTTTATAAATTGATTACAAAAAATATTCTGGTTAGCTTTATAACCGTTTAAATTGGTCAAAGTCAATAATAATTTTAAAAAAAATGAAAATTTTCTTTGTAATTTTTAATTTTATGGGCTAGAAAAGCACTTATGACCGAAAAAAAACGAAAAACGGGAAAATATTTTGCCCCTCAAAACGAGGGCAAACTTCACATGTGCGATTTTCCGGGATGTCCGAAAAAAGGTGAATACCGCGCACCCAAAGACAAAAGCTTAAAAGAATACTATTGGTTCTGCCTTGATCACGTCGCCGAATACAATGCAAAGTGGAATTACTATGCCGACGAAAACCCGCATTCCCGGGCTGAAACAGAACACAAAATGCACTTCGGAGGATTCTCTTCCAAAATCAAATACCAATTCGGCTATGATTTTATCAATGAACTGGGAGATGCGATTCGATTCGACCGTTCCGGATGGAAAGAACAAATCTATTTTAATGAGCGCGACCGCGAATGTGCAGACATTTTAGATATCTCACTTGAAGAAATTTCCATCGATTCGCTTAAAAAGCAATATAAAAAACTCGCCCGTAAATATCATCCTGATATGAACGCGGGCGATAAATCCTGTGAAGAAAAGTTTAAAAAAATAACAACGGCTTACAACGATTTAATTAAAAAGATCAAACACTAAAATCAACTTCTGTATTTTCCTGACGAAACAAACCCGTGGCCCCAAAAAGCATTAAACACCGCAATTCTTTCGCTGTTTCTTTCCGACAATGCTAAAAATTCTTGAAGCAACCGCCTTTGATACATACTGATTTCGCGCCCTGTCAATTTTTCATCATGACACATATGATGCGCCCAATCCGAAAAATTCTCGCTGGCAACAGATTGATACTCTAAAGTGCTTTCTTGAAGACATAGTTTCAAACCTGTTTTATGCATCGCCGAATATTCTAAAATATTATAGCTCCAATCAGCTTCAAATGAAGCTATTTTTTTCAAAGCTTCTTCTTCTGATTTATATTGTCTTATTTCGCTTTTATCCATTTTATCTTGAAACTCTCAAACCCTTTTAGCTTTTTTCTGAGCCATAGCATAGCGCAACAAATCTTCATCATTCATATTCGTTATCTTCTCATCATGGTATGCGCTCAAAGCTTCAAACTCTTGGACCAAACGCGCACGATAAATCGTAACTTCACGAGCCGTCAACTGCTCATCATGACACATATGATAAGCCCATTCATCAAAATTTTTGCTGACAATTACAAATTGCCCGTTTTCATCTTCCTGAACGGAAAATGTCAATCCGGTCTTATGTGTGCCTGTATATTTCAACACATCATAATCCCAATCTTTTTCAAAAGAACTGATGTTTTCTTTAACTGCTTTGTCCGAATCATATTGTTTAATATCGTTTTTATCCATTGTATTTATTCCTTCAAATTCTTTAACTGGCAAACCATTTTTTTTAAACCATTCGGCGACCAAATATCTGTGGCAAAACTCACCCGGTTTTTCATAACACAACAGAACGACATCTTTTCCGAAACGTTCCAAATCATGATAAACATCCGAAGCATACAATTTTTTAAGAACTGAATCTTCATATTGTTTCTTATACCAAGCATTACTTAAATGCTCATCATGCCACTTTTTCCACCATCGATATTTCGGTGCTAATTTACGATACTCAAATCCATGATAATTTTCGGGACATTTTCCTGCGATTGAAATCGGTGTCAAGCCTTTGTCCGTATATTCATCAATTTTCTCAAAATAACCTGTATAAATCACGACACCATCCCTGAAAGCAGTGTAACATATTTTTTGATAATTTCAATACGTTTTTGATAATCGGAAAAGTCCCCTTCAATTAAAAGCTTTTGATCCGGTCTGATTTTCAAAACACCGAATGAACGATTAACCAAATCGATCAACTTTCCGGCTGCTTGAAAAACATTATTATGAAACGCAATCAACACACCCTTGGCGCCGGCCTCAACTTTAGAAACATTGGCGGTCTGACACATTTGCTTAATTTCAATTGTATCAAGCAAATTGTCAACTTCTTTCGGAACGGGCCCGAACCTGTCGACCAGCTCCGCCTTCATATCAATAATATCTTCTTTCGTTTTAAGCGTGCCGATTCGCTTATACAGCCCCAAACGAACGCCCAAATCTTTCACATAATTTTCCGGAATCATAATCGGAATACCTGTCGTAATCTGCGCACTGAATTCATCAGCTTCCGTCATCTTCATTGCCTCATTTGTTCCCATCGCTTTTTGCCGAACGATTTCTTCCTGAAGCATATGATGATAAAGCGCAATACCCACATCTTTGATATGTCCCGACTGTTCAGATCCCAAAACATTGCCCGAACCCCTGATATCCATATCATGCGTTGCGAGCGAAAAACCCGCACCCAACGTATCAAGAGCCGATAAAATATTTAAGCGTTTTAAAGCAATCGGTTTTAATTTTTTCTGCGGCGGTATCGTAAAATAGCAATAGCCGCGAACCTTTGACCGCCCGATTCGCCCTCTGAGTTGGTAAAGTTGCGCCAACCCGAACATATCCGCCCGATAAATAATCATCGTGTTTACACTCGGCATATCAATACCCGATTCGATAATTGTCGTTGAAAGTAAAACGTCATATTTAAAATTTGAAAAATCCGTCATAACATCTTCCAAATCTTTTACTTTCATCTGCCCGTGTGCCACACCGATTTTAATATCCGGCAAAAGTTCTTTTAAGCTTTTTTCGACCCCTGCAATATCCGAAACTCTCGGACAAACGAAAAACGTTTGCCCTCCGCGATATTTCTCACGCAAAATCGCTTCTTTAATCATCACCTGATCAAAAGGCATCACAAAACTTCTGGCTGCCATCCGATCAATCGGCGGAGTCGCAATAATACTCAAATCTTTAACTCCGCTGAGCGAAAGCTGTAAAGTTCTCGGTATCGGAGTCGCGCTCAGCGTTAAAACATGTACATCAGATTTCAATTTTTTAAGCTTTTCCTTATGTACCACCCCGAAATGCTGTTCTTCATCAATAATTAAAAGTCCCAAATTACAGAACTTTACATTCTCCGATAAAAGTGCATGCGTTCCGATTACAATTTCGATTGATCCGTTTTTCAAACCCTCTGTTGTTTCTTTAGCTTCTTTGGCACTTGTTAATCGCGAAAGCATTTTAACCCTGACATCAAAACCTTCCAAACGTGCCTTAAAATTCAAATAATGCTGACGCGCCAAAAGTGTTGTCGGCACAATAAGCGCCACCTGCGCTCCGTTCATGGCAACCGTAAATGCGGCCCGCAGCGCAACCTCCGTTTTACCGAATCCGACGTCACCGCAAATCAATCTGTCCATCGGCACGCCCGTACCCAAATCTTTTAAAACGTCAACAATTGCTCTCATCTGATCATCTGTTTCGTGATATTCAAAGCGTGCACAAAAATCATCATAAACACCTTGCGGCGGCATAAACACATCTGTTGTTTTCAGCTCTCTTTCGGCGGCAACTTTAATAAGCTCTGCCGCAATTTCTTTAATTTTTTCTTTTGCCTTTGCTTTCTTGGCCTGCCAAGCCAAACCGCCCAAAGTGTCCAGCGCCGCATTTTCATCATCTGAGCCGTATCTTGAAATCACTTCAATATTTTCAACCGGCACAAATAATTTATCATCATGCGCATATAAAATTTTCAAACAATCATGGGGCGCGCCGCCTGCCATAATATTTTCCAAACCCATAAAACGCCCGATTCCATGCTCCACATGAACGACAAGCTCGCCCGGACTTAATGTGGAAACATCATCAATAAAATCTTGAGCCTTAACTTTGCGCACGCGTCTGTTTTGCCTCTCACCGAAAACATCGGCCTCCGCAATGACACACATATCATCAGTTTTAAAACCATGATCAATATCTAAAACGACTGATACAACCCGTTTGCGTTCAAAAAGCTTGAAAGCTTCGGAAAAACTCTCTGCCGAAACCACATTTTCAATATGATATTCATCGGCAATTAACAAAAATTTTTCTCTTGACCCCTCACTTGAAAAGCAAATCATACGTTTTAAACGCGCATTTGCTTTCAAATAATCATTCAAATCTTCATAAACATTCGCAACCGAAATATTTTTCACATGCGCAAAATCTCTTCCCGGAATAACCTTCAAATTCACGACATCGGGTCCATCCGGCATTGAAAGCTCACTCAAACGAATAACTTTTTTTCGACTTAAAGTCGATTCGAACCCGTTTTTATTTAAATACATCAGCTCCGGTTCAACCGGACGATAAATCATCTCATCTGCCGCCTGCTTCATTTTAAGCGCCTCAAGCCTTGCGGTATAATAGTCATAAATGCTGTCTTCTTTTGCTTGAACGGCATCATCAATATACTGGCTCAAAACAACATTTGCCGTCGGCACATAATCAAAAAATGTCGGCAAAGCCTCATCATAAAAAAACGGCAGCCAGTTTTCAAATCCGATATATTTAACACCGTTTGAAATACTTTCATAAAGCTCATCTTTCAAACCCGCCGCGCCGAACGATTCGCGATAACGCTGCCTGAATGTTTCAATTGCATTTTTATCCAAAACAACCTCATCGGCAACACCGAAAGAATAACAATCAATCTCGCCTGTCGTCCTTTGTGATATCACATCAAACACCCTTATTTTTTCAATCTCATCATCAAATAAATCTATTCTTAAAGGCACTTGAGAAGAGGCCGGAAAAATATCGACAATATCACCCCGCACGGCATATTCTGCGGGCTCCATAACCTGTTCGACTTTTGTATATCCGTTAATAGCCGCATAATGCAAAAAATCATTAAAATCAAATTTTGAACCTTTTTCAAAAACGCGTTTCGAATTCAAAAATATTTTTTTCGGCGGAACTTTTTGCAACACGGACCCGACGCTTGCCACAATCAAACGCGGATTTTTTTCGCTCGGATTTAAGGCCAGTTTTAAAAGCGTTTCCAAACGCTTCCCGACAATATTAACATTCGGCGAAACCCGATCATACGGCACCGTATCCCATGCCGGAAATTTCAAAACTTCAACCTGAGGCGCTAAAAAAGAAAAAACATCCGCAACCTGTTCAAGCTCTTTGCCGCTACTTGCCACATATAAAATATCATGCTGGCTTGTTTTCATTAAATCTGCAAGCAAAAACGGCGTGTAACTCGAAGGCACGCTTGAAACGGTTTGACCCCAATATTCACCCACACTTTTTCCCATGCCCAAAGATATAAACAATTTTATGTCTTAAAGCAATAAAAAAAGACACTTCAATAAAGTGTCTTTTTTTATTGGTGGAGCTGAGGAGGATCGAACTCCCGACCTAATGATTGCGAACCATTCGCTCTCCCAACTGAGCTACAACCCCGTAACAAACAAAAGCTTTATACGCTACAAATTTTAAATAATCAAGCACAAAATAAAATCTTTTTTAAGAGTTTTTCAGTTACAATATTTTAAATAAAACTCAGGAGAAAATACATGCATATTTTAGGTGAATTTTTAGGATATTTAGCAGGCATCTCAACAGCCGTTTGCTTTTTGCCTCAAACAATCAAAACAATTCAAACACATGACGTTAAAGGGCTCTCTTTTTTAAGCTACCTGATTTATAACATCGGTATCTTATCATGGATTTTATACGGTGCTTATCTCCATTCTTTCCAAATGATTCTTTTTAATTCAATCTCCCTTATTTTCGCTGGAACAATTTTATACATGATCATCCGTAAAAAATAACACCATTCTCTAAAAGCCTAAAGAATGAGTCAAATACGCCGCAATTTTTTGACGCCGTGTACAAAAGAAGTACACAAGGAAAAAATTGCAAGCGGTTGACCATTATTCAGGCTTTTCCGGCGCAACGATACCGCACGAAATGACCAGTTTCAACCCTTCTTCAACACTCATCTTAAGTTTTATAACTTCTTCTTCAGAAACAAAAACCAAAAAGCCCGAAGTCGGATTCGGCGTTGTCGGAACAAAAACGTTTAAGACTTTTCCTTTAATTTGTTTGCCGATTTCACCGCCTGTTTCGGCGCTTACAAAACCGATAACCCAAATGCCTTTACGCGGATATTCGAGCAAAACGACTTGGTTAAATGATTGTTTTTTGCCTGAGAAAAATGTTTCAAAAACCTGTTTCAAAAGAGTGTATATGCTCGAAATAAACGGCATTTTTGAAACAATTTTTTCGCCCAATCTCACAAAAAAACGCCCGACATAACCTGTCGTAAACATACCGACCAAAACAAGTGCGGTTACAATCACGGCGACCCCGAGTCCCGGCACATCAAAACCCAAATATTCTTTTAATCTGAATTGCGGCGGCACAATCGCATTAGACCACTTATCAATATAAATGATCAAATTATAAGCGATATAAAACGTGATACCGACCGGTGCCGTTACCAAAATACCCGTAAAGAGATAAGTTTTCAATTTAGAAAAAAATCTTCTCAAAAGAGACGGCTTTTTTTCCGGCACGGGAACATAAGTTTTTTTTCTTTTTTTACTCATTTGAACACCTCATTAAATCTTCAATGGTTAACTGTAAATTTTTATTATTCATAAAAGTATCGACACGAAGCGTTCCCAAAACATTAAAACGCTCATCCCGACCATTTAAAAGTGCATTTCCGATTTCATTGTCTGCACATTTAAAACAAATCGCTTTGACAAAGCACCCTCGTCCGTTTGAAAGCAAACACTTGACATGCCCCTCCCCGACAATAAAAGGTTTGGCGATTCTCACATTTTCAATCACAACTTTCGGCTCGGGGTTTCCCGCTCCGTATGGTTCCAAAATACTAAATTTTTCCGCCAAATCCAAATTGGCACCCTCAAGGCTTAAAACCGCATCAAAATCTACTGTCGGCACCAAATTGTCTGCCGAAAGTTTTTCTTTGATATATTCTCCGACAAATTGCTTAAAATCTTCAATTCGATCTTCGTTTAAAGAAAAACCTGCCGCCATCGTATGTCCGCCGCCTTTTGTTAAAATACCTTTTTCTTTGGCCGTCATCACAAGCGCACCTAAATCGAGCCCGGCAACAGACCGCGCCGAACCTTTGACTTCGTCTTCTTCCACACTCATCACAAATGAGGGCAAATTATAGCGTTCCTTGAGCTTTCCGGCAACAATCCCGATAACGCCCTGATGCCATGTTTTTCCATAAACGAATGCCATCGGATATTCTTGCGGTTTTCCTTCCAATTGTTCCAAAGCTTCGCTTAAAACATGCGCTTCAATATCTTTGCGCTGTGCATTAAACTCATTAAGTTTTAATGCAAGTTTCAAAGCTTCCTCCGGACTTTCCGTACACAAAAGTTTGTTTCCGATTGATGAATCGCCGACCCGACCGCCCGCATTAATGCGCGGTCCCAAAACATATCCCAAATGATAAACATTCGGCCTTTGGTTAATTCCCGAATTATCAATCAAAGTCGTCAAACCCAAATTAGACCTGTTTGAAATAACCTTTAGTCCCTGTTTAACATAAGCTCGATTAAGCCCGATTAAAGGCACTACATCACAAACCGTTCCGAGCGCAACCAAATCCAAAAATTTTTTCAAATCGGGTTCATCATAATTTTCAAAGAAACCCCTGCTTCGAAGTTCTCGGTTCACAGCCACAAGGACCAAAAAGACGACCCCGACCGCCGCCAAATATTTCAAATAGGGATAATCGTTCTCTTCATCGATTCGTTTAGGGTTAACAACCGCCAAAACTTTCGGCAACTTTATTTCCGCCTCGTGATGATCTAAAACCGCAATTTCAAAACCGCGCTCAGATGCTTCGTTCAAAACATCAATTGCCGCCGTGCCGCAATCGGTTGTCACAACGGCCTTAACACCAAGCGCTTCAAACTCATCAAATGCTTGTTTGCTCGGACCGTATCCTTCATCGCGTTCCGGAATATGAACAAAAACCTCTGAGCCAAAAAATTCCAAAAACCGTTTTAAAATTGCAGAAGATGTCGCTCCGTCAACATCATAATCACCGATGATTCCGACCTTTGATTTTTTTTCGATCAAATCCGCCAAAAAACACGCCGCCTTATCCATATCTTTCAAACACGACGGATTCGGCATCAAATTCTGCAGTTTCGGATCAATAAAATTCTGAGCAACTTCTTCACTTACACCGCGTGCTGCCAAAATCCGACAAATCGGATACGGCAAACCGAGCCTTTGCACCAAAAATTCAGCTTCGGTTTCATCTGCATTTTGGTAAATCCATTTTTTCTTTGATAATGATAACAGATTATCAAACAAACGCTCTATTCCTTATCTTAATGGCTTGCAAAAACTTCAACACGTCTGTTCATCTGTTCGCCTGTCGGCATAGCTTCCGAAGCAACGGGCTTGCTATCAGAAAGCGCCTCAAAACTGATATCTTCGGCCTTAACTCCGTTTTTAATCAAATAGTTCATCACATTTTGCGCACGCTCGTATGAAACATTAAAATTAATTAATTTGTGTGTGGCCACATCTGTTGCACGCGTCCGGCTTGAAGCATGTCCCAAAACTTTAAGCTTTGCCTTTTTCTCTTTTGCAAAATAAGCAAGCTGTTTTAATTTTGCTTTGTCTTCCGAGCTCAAAACCGCACTTCCGTCAGCAAAATAAAGCGTAGAAGCCAAATACGAAACTGCAGGTCTGCTTTCAACCGCAACAGGTTTTGCCTCAACAAATTTAACTTTCAGTTTTTCAACCGGAATTGTCTTAACCGCGCGAATTTCAACATCTTCGCCTCTTTTGTGCTTGCAATAAGGCGATGATGCACACGCCGCCAACAACACAACCGCAAAACACAAACAAATCTTTTTAATCATTTTCGTCCCCCAAAAATCGAAATACTTTCCTGTTATCCTGACACAATCATCACACAAAAACAACGAAAAAAGAAAGTTTTTAAATCAATTTTTACAATTTTCAAATAACCTTTAAGCATGAAAAACCTTATTTTAATTTTAAGCACTTGCTTTTTTCTTGTTTCCTGCTCCAAACAAGACCTGACACCTTTAACCGTCCGAACATCAAATGGCGATGTAACATATTTTGTTGAAGTGGCCGAGACAAACAGCAAATTGCAAAAAGGCTTGATGAACCGCAAACATTTAAAATCGGATTCGGGCATGTTGTTTGTTTTTCAAAAGCATCATTCTCAACCGATTGCCATGTGGATGAAAAACACATACATTCCACTTGATATGCTTTTTCTCGATTCGAAAGGTATTGTTATTGCTCTCGTAGAAAACACGGAGCCCATGAGCGAACGCTTAATCAGACCGACCGTTAAACCAACATCTTTTGTTCTTGAACTCAATGCCGGTGAAATAAAAAAACACGACATCAAAATCGGTGATAAAGTTTTATTTTGATTTGTATCATCGTTTAAACAACTAATCGCTTGTTTTGTTCCCAAAACAAGCGATTCGTATGCCATTCTTTCGTCTGCTATTCCGTCATTTGTTGAACCATCAGTTCAGACAGCTCGTCAACAGACGAAAACTTTACGGTCTTGACCCCGCCGAGGGTTGGCGGAAGAGATGCCGGATCATAAGACCAAGGCGATTTGATGCGCAGCTTTTCGGTCAAATCCACGCAAAATGCGCCGCCTTCGGCCTCCACCGCCGCTAATCTGACCTTTTCGACTGCCTCGTTGTCAGGCTTAAGACGTGTCGACCCGTCAACGAAAACAACACCAAGCTCAACAGATTTGCAAATCTCTGCCATCTGTTTTTCCAAGAAGTCCCAGTGCCCGTCAAAGCCTTTGTCGTCGCTGTAATAATCCAGCAGATAGAGCTTCGGAATGCCGGGGGAAGGAACCCGCTTGGGAATAGGGATACGTGTATGCCCCCTCCAACAGTGAAACCTATAATCCCAATCCGGTTCTTTTTGAGGATCGGTAAAATAGACATCAGCCGACCTTTGCGGATAGAGCCCATCAAAAGCAACAACTTTCGGCGGCGCACCAGGATTCTTATAATCCCAAAGACCTTTGCCGAGAAGCTTGTGCTTGTTGACTTCTGCGCGGCAGATGCCATACACCTCATAAATTGCCTTAAAAAAGGCCTTAAAAATGGCTCTTTCGTAGGCATTCGTCGCGTTAGTGCTGACTTCCAGCGCCTCTGTTCTCCGATATTCTTGATAATCGGAGAGAATAAAAATTGATTTTACCATAATAAATCAAATTATTTGTGAAACATAAAGATAATTTCGCAGACCTCAAAAATACTTTAGAAAATCTATCTTGTCAACTTTCATGAAAAATTCCCTGTCAACAAAGCAAATTCATTTATCAGAAATATCAAAAAAAATCCGCCGAAGACGCACGGTCTCCAACGGATTTTTTCATAAGACATAAATCAGTACTCCTTGTGTCTGCAGATGACTTTTTGCGAAGCGATTTCTTCGGGCAGACCACCCTTCATCTTGTAAAGGATGACCGTTGTCACGTGACGATCGAGCACATTGTCAAACGTATCCCAAAGGTTCAAGGAATCTACCTTGATTTCAAAACCATGGACCTGGCTCAGGTCAACGCTCGGCGGAATCTGTGAAAGCACTTCGTCAACGCTCGGGCAGAAGAACTGGTAATAGCCACTGGAATTGTGGTAGCAGATAAACGAGGTAACGACCTCCACCTCTGGCACTTCCAACGGAACGCTGCCTCTCGCCTCCGGATTAATCGTTACGATATCCCTAGGTTTGAAAATGTAAAGATAACTTTCCCTGATATCACAGGGCTTCACAAAGACAAGGCGGTCACTTTCCTCAAAATCCCCCTCATGACGCCTGTTGCCGTCCTTATCTAAGCGCACCAAAGGTTTAATTGCCTTCGCGCGCCGCACGAGTTCGTCTTCGGGCATTTGCTCCGCCTCTAAAATATGGCGATAAAGAGCAAGATAATTCTTAAGTTTGATCCCGCAGATCATCTGCTTCAGCCCTTCCTCGAAGGAGTGAAGTTCGTCTTCAATTAAGTACATATAAAAAATTTTTAAATAATTGGGAATAATCGTTAAAACAAACTGCTCTTTTAATATCATTTTCGGACAAAAAAGTCAAGCCTAAAACAACCTCAAAAAATCTCTTATCAAAAAAGCAAATCCGCTTGCAAACATCATAAAATTCCATAAAAATAAGGCTAACTGATTTATTTTCAAAAGGAGAAAAAATTATGCAGTTTGCAGTCATACTCGTTGTTTTGGTTTTATTTATTTTAGTAAAATCGGTTGTCATTGTCCGTCAAGGTTATGAATACACAATCGAAAGTTTCGGTCGTTTTACCCGAACCTTGAAACCGGGGTTTCACCTTGTCATTCCGATCATCGAAAAAATCGGCGCAAAAATCAACCGCATGGAACAGGTTTTAGACGTTCCTTCTCAAGACGTCATCACAAAAGATAACGCCATGGTTCGTGTCGACGGTGTTTTGTTCTTCCAAATTCAAAATTCTGCCAACGCTGCTTACCAAGTCAAAGATCTTCACACGGCAATTTTAAATTTGATTATGACCAACATCCGTACGGTTTTAGGTTCGATGGAAATCGATGAGCTGTTGTCTCAACGTGATGCCATCAACCACAAACTTCTTTCCGTTGTTGATGAAGCAACTGTTCCTTGGGGCGTTAAAGTAACCCGTGTCGAAATCAAAGATATCACACCACCACGTGATTTGATCGATTCGATGGCACGCCAAATGAAAGCGGAGCGTGACAAACGTGCCTCCATTCTTGAAGCCGAAGGTATCCGCCAGTCTGAAATTTTGAAAGCCGAAGGTGAAAAACAATCCATGATTTTAGCCGCCGAAGCTGAAAAACAATCAGTCATCTTAGATGCCGAAGCCAAAAAAGAAGCAGCCTTCCGCGAAGCCGAAGCGCGTGAGCGTTTGGCAAATGCCGAAAGCTTGGCAACAAAAGTTTTATCAGATGCCATCGCCAAAGGCAACTCTCAATCTTTGAACTATTTCTTAGGTCAAAAATATATTGACGCTTTGCAAGGTTTTGCTTCATCTTCAAATCAAAAGCTTTTAATTTTGCCGGCTGATTTCACCAATGTTGCAGGCTCTCTTGCTTCAATTGCCGAAATCACAAAAGAAGTCATCAAAGATAAAGAACCCTCTAAAAAAGCAAAATAAGAAAGGACTTAAAAAATGGAATGGATTACAGAGCTCGGTTACCTAAGCTGGTTTGCAATCGGTGTTTTGTTTGTTTTGGCTGAAATGTTCGTCCCGGGCACATATCTGATTTGGTTCGGATTCTCTGCTTTCGTGATGGGCATTTTGGTGAGCATTTTCACCTTCACGGCGACTGAAACACTTGTTTGGTTTGCCTTGATTTCCGCCGCCTTTTCGGGCATCGGGTGGTATGCATACACCAAAGTTTTAAACAAAACAAAGGTCGTTGAAAAATATAAATATTTAAACGACATGGCAGGCGCTCACATCGGCAAAATCTACAACCTTTCGGAAGATGTTGTTGACGGGCGCTCAAAAGCCAAAATCGGCGATTCGTTTTGGCTTGTTGAAATTGATGAGCCGTTAAAAAAAGGCGCAAAAGTCAAAATAAAAGATGTCAAAGACGGCGTCATCTTAATTGCCGAAAAATTTGAATAAAAAAAGCCTCTCACTCGAGAGGCTTTTTATTACCGATAACCATCTTTCCAACTGCCGACAGGAACGGTTACGCTGTAATTTTTGAGCGCCCCTTAAAACTTGGAGAATAAAGCATCAAAAAAATGCGGAGAATGCGCTAAATAATAAGACACTTGATTGAGTGCGACGGGAATGTAGTTAAACCTACATGACCAAGCACGAAAGAAAGCGTCTGTATTAGTTAGCCATTATACGCATTTTTTAACTTTCGAGCTGCACCGGAGATCTGCATCACCGTCCAACTCCCGATCTCTTCTGCCGGATACCCCGTTGTTTTGCAATCACGTTCCGCTTTGTATAATAACGCAAGAACATCAAACAAAGCTTTACGCTTCCAAATTTTAAGTTGCATCATAAAGTCCGATTTTCGATAAAACATCAAAGGCGGCCTAAGCCCCGAGACAACCGATTCGACTGAAGAACCCTTTTCCAAATCCGCCACGCACTCCAAAAGTTTTAAAAAATGATATGTCAAATTGCGCAAAAGCTGAACAGGCTCCTCGCCCTCGTTTAACAAAAATTGATACGCCGCAACGGCGCGTTCCGTCTGCCCCGAAGCCGTATAATAACTTAAATCCTCAAGCGAACTTCCCGACGTGTCGCTGACCGCTTTTTGCACATCTTCCAAAACAACATTTTTCTTCGCACCGATATACGAAAGAAGTTTTTCAAGTTCGTTTAAACTTGCTTTTCGGTCTGTCGACAATCGTCTGCACAAAAGCTGCATGGCATCGCTTGCAATCGTTATCTTGTTTTGAATAAAAAAGTCGCGCACATACGAGTTAATATTTTCTTCCCGATCATCATAACACCCGAAAACAGCCGCAAAATCCTCATTTTTTAAATATGAAACAAGCGAAGATTTTGTATTAATCGTCCCCGACGTCATCACAAGCATCGTATCAGAATTTGTGTTCGCCATTAGCTCTTTTAGAGGCTTCGTCAACTTATCATTTACATCTTTAATCAAAACAACGCGCCGACCGCCCATCAGAGAGACGGCATTATATTCCCCAAAAAGCAGACCGGCATCTTTTTCAACCGCATCCATTTGCAAAATACTGACACGAAACGCATCATTCAAATCATCACATACGGTTTTCATAAACTTATCGCAAAGCTCGGCAATCATTCCCTCGTTTGTTCCGAACAACAACACACATCTGATATTTTGGTCAGGTGTTTTGAAAAAACGATTGATATCAGCCTGCTTAAAGTTCATTCGGATTACCGCGTTTTGTTAAAACAGAATGGAAATAAGCACCTATCCGAAGCGAAATATCATTAGCCATAATTTTAGCGGCATCTTTTTCAATTTTCTTTTGCGAAAAAGTCGTTGAATACGGATTTGCCATAACATCATAACCCAATAGCGCAAGCGTATCGCCGTTAACAAGTCTTTTTCCCGTCTCGGCATCATAAAGCTTATATTGCAATTTATATTCAACACGTTCGCGTGTTGCCGTAATATCACCGCGCATGGCTTGTTTTGTTTCTCGCTTGCCTGCAGGCGCAATTTCTAAGCGATATTTCGGTTTTTCGGGAACACCCTTCGGCGTAAAATTATCTAACAGTTCGTTTCGCACAAGCTGACCCATTCTGTCTGAGGCAAGTTCAACTTTAATTTGCGATATTTCATCTGTAATTGACGTATCAAATTCGCCCTTATAATACCACGGATCGTCCGAGTGTCTCTCCACATAAAGCGGCTCAAATCCGCAAGAGCAAAGCGCCAAAGCCAAAACAGCTATTTTAATTTTATGCCACAATGTTCACAATCCTATTTTTAACAACAATGATTTTCTTAATTCCGCTTTGAGCTGTCTGACGAGCCACATTTTCAAGCGCCAAAGCCGCTTGTTTAACGGTTTCGTCATCAGCATCTTTCGCGCATTCGATTGTCCCGCGCATTTTTCCGTTAATCTGAACGGCAATCGTTACAACATCATCTTGCGCAAGTTTCTTGTCACCGACCGGCCAATCAACCGTCACAATACTTTCGCCATATCCCAGACGCGCCCACATTTCTTCTGCCAAATGCGGCGTGAACGGACCTAAAAGCTTGAGCAAAGTTTCATACATCTGCGCCGGAATCATCTTCATGTTTGATAAATAATTCACATACGTCATCAACGCTGAAACAGCCGTATTAAATTTCATCTGGTCGATTCGCTCCGTGACGTCTAAAATACATTTATGCATCGCTCGCAAATCCGCCGCAGTTATCTCAACATCTTCGTTTCGATAAACTTTCTTAAACAAAGCATAAACTTTCGCCACAAAGCGATAAACACCCATCAAACTTTCGTCTGACCATAATGCGGCCTGATCAAACGGACCGATAAACATCTCATAAAGCCTGAACGCATCTGCGCCATAATTTTCGACAATATCATCCGGATTAATCACATTACCGCGCGACTTACTCATTTTTTCGCCGTTTTCCGCCAAAATCATACCGTGCGAAGTGCGCTTGTTGTACGGTTCTTTTGTCGGCACATATCCGCAGTCATATAAAAATTTGTGCCAAAAACGCGAATAGAGCAAGTGAAGCGTTGTGTGCTCCATTCCCCCGTTATACCAATCAACATTCATAAAATAATCAAGAGCTTCTTTTGAAGCAAATTCTTTATCATTTTTCGGATCGCAATAACGCAAGAAATACCACGAAGAGCCTGCCCAGTTCGGCATAACATCTGTTTCACGCCGTGCTTTACCGCCGCATTTCGGACAGGTTGTGTTAACCCAATCCGTTGCTTTTGCAAGCGGCGAGTCGCCCTCATCATTCGGCAAAAAGTCCGTCACCATCGGAAGCTCCAGCGGCAAATCTTTTTCGTCCATCGGCTGCCAACCGCAATGTTCGCAATAAACCATTGGTATCGGCTCGCCCCAATAACGCTGGCGAGAAAAGACCCAATCTCTGAGCTTAAAGTTGACTTTTGCTCTTCCAAAACCGTGCTCGGTTGCATAATCAATCGCTTTTTTCATTCCGGCTTCTTTATCAAGTCCGTTTAAAAATCCCGAATTGATATGAAGCCCGTCGCCTTCGTATGCCTCTTGTGAAATATCGCCGCCTTCCAAAACTTGAACAATCGGCAGATTAAACAATTTTGCAAAAGCATAATCTCTGGAGTCGTGTGCCGGAACGGCCATAATCGCACCCGTGCCGTAACCCGTTAAAACATAATCCGAAATAAACACCGGAATCATTTCGTTTGTATACGGATTTTTGGCCTTCACCCCTTTGAGCTCGACACCTGTTTTGCTGTCGTTTGCCGTCCGCTCCAAATCTGACTTTTTCGCTGTTTCCTGAACATATTTTTGAACTTCTTCTTTGTTTTCAAACTTGTCCATATATTTTTGAACAAACGCATGCTCCGGTGCCAAAACCATATATGTCACACCGAAAGCCGTATCTGGTCTTGTTGTGAAAACGGTTAATTTTTCGCCTTCAAATCCGAAATCAAGCTCCGCACCTTCCGACCTTCCGATCCAGTTAATCTGTTGTGTTTTCACACGCTCAATAAAATCCAAACCGTCCAAATCATCTATCAATCTGTCGGCATATTTTGTAATCGCAATCATCCATTGCTCTTTGTTTTTGCGCACAACCTCCGCGCCGCAACGCTCGCAATGCCCGTTGACAACCTCTTCATTTGCCAATCCGACCTTACATCTCGGACACCAGTTAATCGCGATTTTATCTTTATAAGCAAGCCCATGCTTATAGAGTTGCAAAAACATCCATTGCGTCCACTTATAATATTCGGGTGAAGATGTATCAATCGCCCTGTCCCAATCAAATGAAAAGCCGAGCGATTTTAATTGACGGGTATAATTTTTAATATTTGCCGCTGTTGAAACAGCCGGATGTATGCCCGTTTTAACGGCATAATTTTCGGCCGGCAACCCGAACGCATCAAACCCCATCGGATACAAAACATTAAAACCCTGCATCCTTTTCTTGCGTGCGATAACGTCTAAGGCCGTATAAGATCTCGGATGCCCCACATGCAAACCCTGCCCTGAAGGATACGGAAATTCGACCAAAGCATAAAATTTCGGTTTTGAGTGGTCAATATCAACACGATATGTTTTTTCATCTTCCCAAATTTTCTGCCATTTCTGCTCAATTGCCTTAAAATTATATCTGTCTTCCAAGGCCCATGTTTTCTGCCATTCTTCAAATGTTTCTTTTCCGTTATAACGCGCCTTCCCTGTCATCTTAAATCGTTCTCCAATTTGTCTTATCAATTAAAAGTTGCCTTTAAGATTAGACCAAACAAGAGCGCAATACAAGCACAATCTGTTATTTTTTATACACTTTTTCCTTGCAAAAAACGGATAAAGCATTTAATTTTTCTATCAGAAAGGAAAATAAATGTCTCTTCGGCTTCAATGCGTTCAAACCTTAAAAAAAATTTTGGAAGAAAAAGTCTTTTTCAACACCTTAAAATCAGACTTTAAAGTGCAGGACACCGCTTTTGCGAACAAACTCGTTTTAACGGCCCTCCGTCGCAAAACCGTTATTGACAAGCTGATCGCTTCAATGCTTACAAAAAAAATTCCGCAAAAAAATAAAATTTTGGAATACGTTCTTTTGCTCGGCTCAACTGAAATCTTATATATGGACACGCCTGATTATGCCGCCATCAATGAATATGTAAACATCTCAAAAAAACTTGCGGGCAAATTTTCTTCAAATATGGTCAATGCTGTTCTTCACAAAGTTACCGCGCATAAAGTTCTGATGCAAACCGCTGCCGAATTTCCTCCAAATTTTCTCAGACTCTTAAAAAAAGATTATACAAAAGCTCAAATCAATTTAATGGAACAAACACTTTTGGAAGAGCCGTCTCTTGACATTACCCCGAAAAAAAATCCTCAAATCTGGGCAGAAAAACTCGGCGGTACACTTTTTCAAAATTCAACGATTCGCTTAAATAAAACCGGTGCAAACATCACCTCTCTTCCGGGTTATGAAGAAGGGGCTTGGTGGGTTCAGGATTTGGCCGCCTCTCTTCCCGTTTGCTTTATTAAAAATCTTGAAGGCAAAAAAGTTTTGGATCTTTGTGCTGCCCCCGGAGGCAAAACCGCACAACTTCTTTCAAAAGGTGCCATCGTTACTGCTCTTGATATCAGCGCCGAGCGCCTTGAAATCTTAAAAAGCAACATCACACGTCTTAATTTGAATAAAAATCTTAAAACCGTTTGTGCCGACGGATTAGAATATTTAAATCAAACCGCCGATTCTTTTGACCTTATTTTGCTTGATGCACCTTGCTCTGCGAGCGGAACTTTCAGACGCCACCCCGAAGTGCTGCACATCAAAACACTAGATGATGTTAAAGCACAAACAGACATTCAGCAAAAACTTCTTAATGAGGCTTCAAAACACATCGCTTCAAACGGCATTCTTCTCTATTGCACTTGTTCAATCTCAAAACTTGAAGGTGAAAACCAAATCAAACAATTTTTATCTTCTCATCCTGATTTTAAAATTGCACCGTTCACTCTTGAAAATCTGACAAATCTCCAAGCAAAAACTTTAGATAAAACGATGATTGATAATCAAGTTTTAAGAACTTTGCCGTATCATAACAAAAATGACGGCGGAATGGATTCGTTTTTTGCCGCTTGTTTGACATATAAAAATTAACGGAGAAAATTCATGTTGTGGCCGATTTTAAGTTGTGTTTCCTTATTTTTGCTGACATACATGCTCACCATTTTCAGCGCAAAATATTTCAGTGCATGGAACACAACCGACACAACATACCTTATAAAACACGATCCGTTCATATATATTTTTTTCACAACCCTGGTCGGAACATTTTTAATTTATTGGTTCACCCCCGATTTAAGTGATTCGGTTTCTCCCCTTAGCAATCTTCAAATAGTGTTGCCTTTTTTAGCATCAGCGTTGCTTTATATATGTTATTTATTAGCCGATTCTAACCGCCGGATATATACTTTTTTATGTATCTTTTTTGGCGCATTGATATGCTCTTCTTCAATTAACCTCCAAGCATCACCCTTAAACGACATCATTCCGATTCCTTTTCAAATAATCGGCATTGCTCTTTTTATAACCTGCGTCACATTATCTTCCAAGCTCCTCATCGGGCTCCCGTCAATATTCAGCTTATTTATCGTTACCGGCCTTTTAGGTATAACTCTTCTTTCGTTTTTAGGCGGATTGCCGTTTCTGTTCGCCTTATTTGCATGTTTTTCACTCGGCATTTGGTTTGCCGTTTATCAAAACAATCGTTTTCAAAAAAACATTTTGTTAAACGATTATGCCTTAATGTCAACAACCTTGCTTATCTGCACTTTGTTTGCCCATGCCATCAGTGAATTTTCGGGCCCCTCCGTCCTTATTTTAACATTTTATCCCTTAAGCGAACTTCTCTGTGCATTATTTACCGCCTATATTCTAAATCAGAAAGAACAGGATTTATATCTCAACACGGCCTACATTCACGCTTACAGACAAGGTGCCTCCATATCAGTTCTACAAACATTGCTTTTGAAAATATCGATTCTCAACATCGCTTTAGCCTCTTTTCAATTATATTCCGTCAACAGTTTTACATTACCTCTTGTCGGGCTCCTGTTAAACTTGTGGTTACTTTCAAAATTATACGCTTCGGATGTCCCTCCCCTCACGACTGAAGATTCGAAAGAATCTAAAGGCATGCAACAAAACGATGAAAAGGATTAGCTTCATGTTTTGTTGGCCGTTTACAAAAAACAAAAAAAACGAACAAACGCAAATTCAAAACAATGAATTGCGTCCGTTAAAAGTAGTCGTCGTCGGTTCCGACTCAAATTCCGCATTACCTGCCAAAGAAACAATTTTCAACATCTTAAAACAATATATTTTATTTTCTGTTGTTCTTGAAAAAGAACAAACACTTGAAAATTTTTTAAATTTAAACAACAAAAACTTCTTTGATTTTTGGGACAGCGGCCTTAAAATTTTAAAACAACATCAGGCAGACGTTCTCATTCGCATTTATCAAGAAAAAAACAGCATTCGTCTTAATTTTCAAACCGACCAAATGTATCAAACAAACGAGCCGCCGTTCTTTTCGCTTTTAGAAAGTCTTTACCTGCCGATTTCTTATTTCACGCAAAACAATCTGCCGCCCCAAATTTCAAATTTAATTGCGGCCACGTTAATTGCGCTTAATTTAAAAAAAGATTTTTCTTATCAGGCTCCTTTGGAAAAACTGATAAACATTTTAAGCAAAAACAAAATACCCGAAGGTATTGAACAAAACTTTATACCTCACTTGCTCGTATTCTTAAGTTTAAATTACATTTCAGCAAAATCGGATCATTTCGGCAAAAAAGATGTCAAACTCATTTTAAACCTCACTTCATTTGCCTACAAAAATTTAAAAAACGAATACGATTCCTTAGCCGAAGGCGCTCTCCTGACGACACTCGGACAAACTTATCAGTGCGCCGCGCTAAATCCGAAAGCCGATTCTTTTTCGTTAATTGAGCGTGCCATTGAAAGTTACAAAAAAGCGCTCAAACATTTCAGTCGCTATATTTTCCCTTATGACTACGGACGTTTAAGCCTCGTTTTATCCGCGCTTTATTTTCAATTTTTCCAGTTGTCCGAAGACAGTCAGACACTTCGTGATTCCGTCTTTTATCTGCGCGAAGCCGAAAAAATATTTACCTCTGCCGGTTTTCCTGAGCTGTGGGCAAAAATAGAACACAATCTCGGAACTTATCTTTCATTACTGAGCGCCCGTTCAAACAACATTGAAATTGCCCAATTGGCCATTCAAAATTTCAAAAACGAACAATATATTTTTACAAAACAGACAAATCCTGAAAAATGGGCAGACATTGAAATTCAAATTGCAAATATCTACTACTATCTTGGCAAAAAAATCTCGAACAAACGTTTTTTGGAAACGGCAATAAATCACTACAGCTATGCTTATGAAATTTTCGATTTGTTAAAACAAAACAAACGCACGATTGAAATTGAAACATACATCCAAAAAGCCGATGAAGAAATAATGCGTTTAAACTGAAAATAAACTCTTGCATAAATCATTTTTTTATTTTATGAAAGAAACACCGCTTTGGAGAGATGGCAGAGTGGTCGAATGCGGTTGACTCGAAATCAATTGTGCCCCCTTCGGGTACCTAGGGTTCGAATCCCTATCTCTCCGCCATTTTAATTAAAAAGACGCTGAGTTTTAGCGTCTTTTTACGTATCTGCGGTGTTTCGGGGATTATGTAGGGCTTGACAAGCCAAGAGTGACTCTGGTAAGCTCCGTCTAACAGCAAAAACGCAAAATTTCCGGCAGTTACATACTTTGGGGAATTTTGACGAGTCACTTGAGAAAGGAAAACAATGAGCGATTTATCTTATTCTGATAAAACAATTCTTGAAAATGCTTTTAATATGCATACTGGATACGTTTTAAATTTTTCAGATAACACTTTTTCAGATTTTTTTGCTACTTTTGGAATAAATATTAATGATAAAAAATATTGTGAAAAAGGAACTTCCAAAGCCAATAGACTTAGAACTTTTTGGAATATTGAAGATAACACCACTGTTGGAAAAGTGTTGGTAGAATTGGCTAATAAAATGATGGCAGATAATTTATCTCAATCAAGTGGCGTTAAAGCAGTTTGGATGACAACGGCTGGAAAAAATTTTTTTGATCAACAAAGAATTTTAATTCAGCAGGTAGAAAAAATTGGTTCAAAATTACTGGATAATAAAAATACTTCAAAAACAGAATATAAAATACAAACTTCCACCTATTGTAATGAACTTAAAATTAAAATCAGAGATGAAATATATACTCATATTAAACGCTATCTAGACAATGAAGACTATTTTCATGCCATAGAGGAAGCTTATAAAATCGTTAGATGTAAATTAAAAGAAATCACAACTAAAGAAAGGGCATCTGAAGTTTTTAACCTTAATGCTGAAAACAGGAAATATTATCAAAAACTCTTTGGAGAAGATGCTTCGATTGACAGTCCAAAATATGATTTTTTTCGTGGCGTTGGTTATTTACATCTTGCGGTTCAATTTCTTCGTAATGAAAAAGCTCATATGTTGGCACACGATTTAGATAAAAATTTAGCTTTACATTATTTATCTTTGGCTAGTTTATCATATGATTTAATTTCTCGAAATGATACTCCTGAGCAAAAAATTCTTGTTTCTTAGAAGCCATTTCAAACAATCACTGTTTTATTTTATTCTGCAGCCATTTTAAAAAATTGTTCTTCTAATGAGCAAGCGCTTAAACCATCTAACATTTCAATCAGGCAACATCCTATGTGGTAACTTAAATTGACTGGAACGGCATTGCCTATTTGTTTGTATTGTGATGAAATTGTCCCTTGAAATTTCCAATTATCAGGAAATGACTGGATTCTCGCGTATTCTCTTATTGTTAATGGTCTTGTTTCACTTGGATGACAGCGCTCAGTCTGTTTTTGAGCTGGTGCACAAGTCAACGTCAAACTCGGTTCATCCCAAGATAAACGTCTTGCCATACCAGTTTTACCACCAGACAAGTGAAAGCTTCCTTTCATATATTCTTTTTGAATATCAATCGGTAAATCTCGCCAATAACCACCTTCTGGAACCAATGACAATATTTCAGCCTTGCGTTTAGGATAGCTTTGTCCTTCTGATTTAGGACAATCCTTTAACGCAGCTCTTAGTGAAACTGTATAATTTTTCTCTGTAGGAAAGATAAAAGGAATATGCAAATCATTACGAATCGCAATAATTATAAGCCTTTCTCTTTTTTGTGGCACATCTAAATATTGCGCTCTCAAAACCTTATATTGCACGTTATAACCGATTTCTTTCAAGGCATTAACCATTGTCTTTAAAGTTCTACCATTGTCATGCTTTAATAATCCCTTAACATTTTCCCCAACGGCAATTTTAGGCATTGTTTCTTTAACGCAACGTGCAAATTCAAAAAATAATGTTCCTCGGGTATCTTCAAACCCCATACTTTTACCAGCATAACTAAAAGCTTGACAAGGAAATCCTGCTTGAACTATATCAACTTTGCCTTTCCATGAGGAAAAATCTACATTGTGAACGTCTGCGTGAATGATATTTGTTCCTTTAGGGAAATTATGTTTTAGGGTCGCAACACAATCTTTATCTATTTCATTCAATAAAATGTGTTGAATACCCGCATTTTCAAAGCCTAAAGCCGTCCCACCAGCTCCAGCAAATAATTCTATTGCGGTATATGGAGATTTAATTTCTGATTTTAATACCTTGAACTCTTCTTCTGATTTATTGTTTAACTTATTTAACAAAGCAAAAACTTCATCATCATTAAACATACGATGATTTTTATTAGAACGCTCTGCTTTGATTAGTCCTTTTTTTTCCCAGCGTCTTATCGTATCAATGGATAAATTAAGTTTTTCACTTACTTCGTGAATAGATAACCACATTATAAAATCTCCTTTGTTAACGAACATAATATAAAATAACCCTTGCATATATGCAAGGGTTATTTTTAAAATGTGGAGTTTTTTTATTAATTATTTGATCTTTCTTCTATTTTACTGGCTAAATTAGCTATAGCTTCTTCAATAATAGCAGTACCGTCAATCTCATTAGCAACTTCTGCAAAATTATTAATTAACTCCTCATAAAAATCTTCATCCCCAGTCAGTCTATACCAAAATTCTTTACCAGCATAAACAGGATGGTAGTTCTTTACAGTCTTATACATTGGTGACAAGTCATCATCAGTACTATAAAAAACACCCACAACACAGTCAATATCAGGATTAAAGTTATTTAAACCATTTGTTCGAGCTAGGTTTCTAATAGCTTTGAAATGTTCTATTATTACAGGAACATCACCAGTATTAATGCAATTCGGACCGGATTTTATTTGGCAATATTTATGTCTGCCATCAACTTGATCTACAAATTCTATATCAATTCCCGGAATTATTGATGCAAAACCGCTTAAAACATCTTTACAAAAGTATTGCATTTGAGTTCCAAAAGATGTGTTAATTGACGTTCCCAAAATACGGGGATAAATAAGAGCTTTAGCAATACTCAGACTATCACAATTTCCAAACGCAAAATTTGCCAAATATTTTTCCAGAAATGGGTTAGGATTAAATTCGGATAAACTTCCTAATTTTTCAGTATTTCTTATATGGTTTTCAACAATTTTTTCTCTGAAAAATTGCTTGGCATTTTGTAATATAATCTGCTTTTCTTCCGGCGTCATGTGGATTCTCCTTATGTTTTGTATTCTATTCGGTACAATAAAAAATTTCAACAATAAATTAATTTTTTACTTGACTTTATTTAGCAAGCATTTATTATTGATTTATTCGAGCAAGCATAAAAAAATAGAGGATAAAAAATGAATAGCAAACAAAGCAATGGTGGGGTAAAAAGAGCACAGACTCTATCTGCTGAACAAAGAAAAGACATAGCCTCAAAAGCAGCACAATCGCGTTGGAATAAAACCGTCCGTACAGATACTCCCAAAGCTCTCTATACGGGTATTCTTCCTATTGGAAATCTTGAGATTGATTGTGCTGTGTTAGAGGACGGAAGAAGAATCTTGTCTGCTACATCTGTTTTTAGCGCATTTGATCGTACTCGAAAGGGGATGAATTCTCGATTAGAAATCGGAGGCGCAAGAATTCCGCCATTTCTAGCTGCTAAAAATTTAGAGCCATATATTTCGTCTGAGGTCATGAGTGCGGCAACTCCAATAATTTATATGGATGGAACAAAAGAAAAAACGGGGTATATTGCCACAATTTTACCTAAAATGTGTAACATTTACCTCAATGCTCGTAAAAATAAAGATTTAGTTGAATCTCAACAGAAACTTGCTGAAAAATCCGAAATTCTTTTAATGGCTTTTGCTCAAGTTGGTATAGATGCATTAATTGATGAAGCGACCGGATATCAATATGATAGAAAGCATGATGCTTTAAGATTACTTTTAGCTAAGTATGTTGAAGAAGGATTACAAAAATGGATAAAAACATTTCCGGATAAGTTTTTTGAAGAATTGGATCGCCTGTATAACAATGAAAAAACAATTTCAAGAAAGAGACCTTTGTATTATGGAAATTTTATTAATAAATATATATATGAGCCAATAGAGCATGGATATGTTAAAGAGGAATTAAATCGAAAAAATATAAAAGAGGATGGAAAACGTATTGCACAATTTCACCGCTGGTTAACTGAAGAAGGTCGTAACATTCTAATACTACAAATAGGTCGTGTTTCTGGAATAATGGAAATTAGTAAAAACATTGAAGGATTTAAGCGCAAGATTGAAAAACAACAAGAAATATCTATTGCTCCATATCTCTTCGATGAAATGAATGATATTGATTAAACATACGAAAAAATCGTACGGTTAAGGATAAATAGCTTTTTAATTTTATCATATGCTAACGTGGTATTATCATGCAAAAAATATATTGATTTTCAAGACGCTTCTATTTATACTCTCTAAAAAGTAATTGTTAATTCTATATTGAGGATATTTTGCAAGAAGCTGTAGTAGATTTATTTTGTGGTGTAGGTGGACTTACGCATGGATTAGAAAAAGCGGGACTTAATGTTGTCGCTGGTTTGGATTTGGACAAAACTTGCGAATATGCTTATAACGAAAATAATAAATCACGTTTTATACAAGCAGATGTGTCTATATATCCTGTTGAGAAAGTTGATGCTCTTTTTAGTAATGCAGATATAAAAATACTTGTTGGTTGTGCACCATGTCAAACTTTCTCTGCTCAGTCGCGCAAAATAAGAAAGCATACAGATTTAACACAAGATGTAAGATGGCACTTGTTAGATACTTTTGCTGATTATATTGAAAAAATTCAACCAGATGTTGTGTCTATGGAAAATGTGCCTGAATTACAAAAATTTGATGTTTTTAGTAATTTTTGTAAAAGGTTAGAAGCAAATAACTATTACATAGAACATCAAATTGTGGATTGCGCAAAATATGGGCTTCCTCAAAAACGTAGAAGATTGGTTCTTTTGGCCTCAAAATATGCTCCTATAAGCCTTATACCGCCATCTGGAAAGAAAAAAACTGTTGGTGATGTTTTAAAGGATTTACCTCCTTTGGAATGCGGAAAAACAGATGCTAACGATCCTTTGCACAAATGTGCGGGATTGACTCCAATTAACTTGGAAAGAATTAAACATTCTAAACCAGGTGGAACTTGGAGAGACTGGCCTGATAATTTACTAACAAATTGTCATAAAAAAAATTCTGGAAAAGATTTTACAAGTGTTTACGGACGAATGAGATGGGAAGAACCATCTCCTACTATTACAACCCAGTTTTTCTATATTGGAGCAGGAAGATATGGACATCCTGAACAGAATAGAGCTATTTCTTTACGAGAAGGCGCCTTATTACAGACGTTTCCTAAAACGTATAAATTTTTCAAAAATCCAGATACAATGGCTATTGCTACCATCAGTCGTCACATAGGAAATGCGGTGCCTGTCGATTTGGGAGAAATTATAGGATTATCTATAAAAAAACATATAAATGAGGTGAAAAATGCCGGACTACAATAACGAATTGGCACTCAAATTTGATCCAAGCACGATTGAACATTTAGGAATAAAAATGTATTCGCAATTACCTCAAGCATTAGCTGAGCTGGTTGCTAACGCTTATGATGCCGATGCCAGTAAAGTTAGAATAGATCTTTATGATGATAGCGAAAACAAAAGAATTATTGTTACAGACGATGGAATGGGAATGTCTTTTGAAGATGTTAAAGATAAGTTCTTGGTTATTGGAAGAAAAAGAAGAGATACTGATTCTAAAAGAGTAACAGATAAGGGAAGAGTTATAACAGGACGTAAAGGTATTGGAAAATTAGCATTATTCGGACTAGGCAATAATATTGAGATCGAAACTTCTACAGACGGAGAAAAAACGAAAACGGATTTTATTTTGAATTGGAAAGCTATTTTAGATGAAAAATCAGGTACATATTCTCCAAAAACCGAGGTTTCCGAAAAGTCAGATATTCATGATCATGGCACTGTAATAACATTATCGGAATTAACAAGATCTTCAAATTTTGATATAAAAAGTACGGCAATTTCGCTATCAAAGATGTTTAACTTTATAGACACCAATTTTAGGGTATTTATATGTAGAAATGATGATATAGAGCATCAAATTGAATTATCAAGAGAATTGCGATATAGTGGAATGTTACCAGAATTCAAATGGACAATTGAGAGAGATATTTTGCCTAATATTGATTCTGATTATATCCATAAAAGTGATGTCAGAGGTATGATACTTTCAGCCCCAGAAGGGAAAGTTATGAAGCAAGATTTAAGAGGTATAACTTTATATGTTAATGGACGAATGGCGAATATTCCTAGTTTCTTTGGATTAGGAGAGACACCTCATGCTTTTTCTTATTTGTCTGGATGGATAGATGCGGATTTTTTAGATGAATTAGACCATGATATTATTGCTACAGATAGACAATCTCTTAGTTGGGATCTTCCGGAAGCCGAAGATTTGCAAAAATATTTAAAAAAGGTTGTTAATTATGCGGTAAAGAAATGGGAAGAAGGACGAAGAGAGAAAAAAAATAAGAAGAATACCGAAAAAGCGGGTGTAGATTTGGATAAATGGTATAACACTATTCCAAACAGAAAAATGAAAGATGATATAGAGCATATTGTCAACAAGATAGGAGAAAATGATGATATCGGAGCAGAGGAATATGCGGGAGTTGTAAAAAAGTTACATGAGATAGTTCCTGATTATCCTTATTATCATTGGAGAGAACTGCATTCCCAAATACAAGATGCTTCGAGAAAACTTTATCAAGAAGATAAGGACTATTATGCTGCATTTTGTGAAGCAATGAAACGATATAAAAATGCGGTCAAAGCAAAATCTGGTATTGATGCATCGGAAGATTATGAGATAGTTTCTAATGCTTTTGGTCACGAAGAAAAGAAACCTTTGCGCACTACTGCAAAGTATAAAATGCGTCCAGATGGGCAACCTTTTGATATTCAGACTTTGAAAAACATAGAAGAGGGTCAAAAATTTCTATCTATGGGATGTGTTGCAGGGGGACGAAATGTCGTGAGCCATGAAGAACATAAAGATTTAAAAGAAACAGGATTATTTACAGAAAAAGATTGTTTAGACCTTTTAAGTTTGCTTTCACATTTATTTAAAAGATTAGACGAAGCAGAAAAACGTTCTTAAAATTTACTTTATGAGCATATTTATTTTTTTTAATAAATATGCTCTATTTTTCTTTTTTAGTTCGCACTCCCAAATACGAATAACTTGCCACTTTTTACTGATTAAATATTGCGTTATTTCCTTGTCATGATTTATGTTTGTATTTATTTTAGCAATCCAATAATCTGTATTCGTTTGGGGTATGCTTTTTCTACAAGTATGTCCATGCCAAAAACAACCATCGACAAATACCGCTATTTTCTTTTTTTGAAAAACAAAATCTGGTTTTCCTTTCAAACTACTTCCTCTTCGCCAACCCTTAATTCCTAATTCCTTAAAAATAGAAATTAACTTTAGCTCTGTTGACTTATTTTTTGAACTTCTAATGCGGCTCATAATATATGATCTTTTGTTTCTATCTACAATATCTGTCATAAAATATTCCCACCATATAATAAAGATAATATAGAATTTTAAATATTATTTTACAACAAAATTTTCCCTGTTCTTTATTTTAAATTCCCTGATAATTTTGGGCTTTCAAAAGCGAAAATGCTAATATTTTCAGGCGATGCGAGGTAAAATTCCTGGTTGAATCCGTGCGAATTTCCCTGTAGATTCCCTGTTATTGGTAATGGCAGGCTGGAAGCTTTAGTATGCTGAGTACCGTAAAGTTTTTCTACACCGCCAACAACAAAAAAACACCGTAAAGGTGTTTTTTTGTTGCTATGTAAAATTCAAACGCCTCCGTTTTCAACTAAAAAGTAGCTTTCCGTTTTGAACAGAAATACAAACCTTTGAGTTATCTTTAATCTTTCCTTCCAACAACATGATTGCCATCGGATTTTCAATTTCCTGCTCAATCAGGCGCTTCAAAGGTCTCGCCCCAAAATCAGGTTGATAACCTTTTTTTGCAAGCAATTCTCGTGCTTTCTCATCCAATACAAGCTTGATATGCCTGTCATCAAGCCTTTTTTGCAAACGAGACATTTGAATATTGACAATATCTTTAATCTCATTTTCACCCAAAGGTTTAAACACGATAATTTCATCCAAACGATTGATAAACTCCGGTTTGAAAAATGATTTGAGCATATCTGTCACATTATCAACCTTTTGACCTGTCCCTAAATTAGATGTCATAATCAAAAACGTATTTTTAAAATCAACCGTTCGTCCCTGTCCGTCCGTTAAACGACCGTCATCTAAAACTTGCAACAAAACGTTGAAAACATCCGGATGCGCCTTTTCAACCTCATCAAACAAAATAACCTGATAAGGGCGTCTGCGAACAGCTTCCGTCAAAACGCCGCCTTCATCATATCCGACATATCCCGGAGGCGCACCGATAAGTCTGGCGACAGCGTGCTTTTCCATATATTCGGACATATCGATTCTCAAAAGCGCCGATTCGTCATCAAACAAAAACTCTGCCAAAGCCTTAGCAAGTTCTGTTTTGCCCACACCTGTCGGACCCAAGAACATAAACGAACCGATTGGTTTGTTCGGATCGCTGATCCCCGAACGTGAACGACGCACTGCATTCGAAACGGCTTTGATGGCCTCATCTTGCCCAATCACGCGCTTTGAAAGCTCTTTTTCCATATCAATCAATTTTTCTTTTTCACT
>JAEEGL013825602.1_pt1 | contig 48533 bp, 47 predicted proteins | sample 9134231 | NCBI WGS metagenome assembly JAEEGL01 (sample SAMN16246548, study PRJNA631951) | gut metagenome | biome: gut microbiome; feature: rumen; material: fiber-attached | host: Bos | place: Iran: Karaj | collected 2018-10 | reverse complement strand
TAGAACTAACTACTGTATCTGATACTCTTACATCTTTTGCAAGTCTTACTTTAAAGCTGATGTCACTAACAAATAATTGTTTTTGGAATGCACTAAAACCTACTGATAAGCTTACTACCAGTAGTAAAATAACATATAAATAATATTTTTTATTGAATTTTCTACTAAAATTTCTATACATCAGCACACACCATATTATCTATAATTATCACTATATAAATTATATCACAAATGACTTGTTGTGCCAAGAAATTTTAAATATTTTTTTAATTAATTGTTTTTAAAATACTTATGTTATTTGTATTTATTTTTCTTGCTATTTTTAATGCAGTTTCATAGTTCATTTTTTCAATATTTTGATATTCTTTAAAGTCTATTTTGTTATCCATTAAAATTGAATTACATATAATGTATTCAACATCCTCAATATTATCAAAATCTAAAATATATCCCTTTAGTAATAGTTTTTTCTTTCTTTCAAAGGAAGATTTATTTATTTTTATCTTATTTATATCTTTTGTAATATTATCCAAAAATAACTTATCATCTTTACAAGTTGCACTTATTATTAAAACAGCATAATCATCTACAATTATAGATGAAGTATTCATATCATAAATAATATTATTGTTTTTATATTTCTCAAAAGTTTTTGATGAGGCTGAAAAATTAGAAGATAATATCATATTTAAGTAATATTTTAAAAATATGTCATTTTTTATATTAAATTCTTTTTTAGGTATTTTAAGAGCATATTTAACTCTAACATTTTGAGTTTCTTTCTGTAATTCTTCATAAGAAACTAAAACTTTTTCATTTTCTTGTTGCTTTATTATTTTAGGTAACTTCTTTTCCTTTAAATTTAATTTATCCATATATTCTTCTATAGTATTCATAACATCTTCTACTATAAAATTACCACACACTATTATAAAAGTATTATTTGGAACATAAAAATCATTATATATTCTATTTAACGAAGATGCCGTTATTTTAGAAATATCCTCTCTTGTGCCAACAACTGTGTTTTTGACATAAGAATTATGAAATAGGTTTTTAAATAAATGTGAATACATTAGTGAATTAATTTGATCATCATACATATCAATTTCTTCACCAATTATACCCTTTTCTTCTTCCACACATTTTTCATTTATATTTGTATTATAAAAAATATCAAATAGAAGTCTTATATTCTCTAAAATATTTGTACTACCAAAAATATTATAATTTGTACCATAATAACTAGTCCATGCATTAGCAAGACTACCCAAATCATTTATTCTTTTAGATATTTCTTTGTTTTCTGATAATGCCATTACTTTATGCTCTAAAAAATGAGCAGATCCAGGAATAATATCAAACTCTTTATTATTAACTTTATACTTATTAACATTAGCTCCATATTTAACAGATATTGAAATATAGAAATTTTTTGTATCAGAAAATGGATATAAATAAACATCTATTCCATTTTTTAGTTTTTTAATATACAAATCGCTATTTACTTTTTCAAATGTTTTCTTTTCCATTAGTTCTCCCCCTTTAGCATATAAATTGTACTAAGAGAAATTTTGCTATTAACATCTATTACTTCATCAATAGTTATTTCATCTATTTTTTTTCTAAAATTTTCAATATCTTCAATATTTTCAAATTCATTTAAATAGTAATTATTAACTTGTTGAACACTATCGTCATAGTAATTATTTAAATATGTATCAATTGTCTTCTTTGCAGGTTCAAAGAGCCTTTCCAGAACTTTTCTATCACTCATATCATTTACACATTTTTTTATTAATTCTACTGCTTTTTCATAATTGTTCTTGTTTATTCCAGCATAAATTGTTAAAGATGGGTTATATTTAGACACATAAGAACCAATTGAATAACAAAGAGAATTCTCTTCTCTTACAACATTAAATAATACTGAATCATTCATAGTACCTAGTATTGTATTATATACTTTTAACACATGATTTAATTCATGATAATTTAAATTATTTAAATTATATCCAAGATATAATTTAGATTGATTATATTTTAACGTTTCAATTACAGTATTAACTTTATTGTTTGTTTTACGATTAACAGTCAATTTTATTTTATCGTTACTTGATTTAATTTTATTAAATTTAGAATGAATATTATCTATAATACTATCTTCTACTTCACCCAATACTACTATATCTATTTTAAAATTACCATTAAATAATTTTTTATAATAACTATAAAGAGATGTTGCTGTAACACTTTCTAAGTCTTCAATAGCCGGAATATTAGAATATTCTCCTGGTGTACCTTTAAACATATTCTTTGCATAACCAATGCTTGCATATTGATTAGGATTATCTTTAATAGATTTAATACCATTAATAGCATCTTTCTTAGTTATATCAAATATTTCATCATTAAAATGATTATTTTTAACATTCGGATTTAATAATACTTCTTTAAAGAATTCGATAGATTTATCTAAGTATTTAGGCTCTGTGTATTTTGGATTTACAAAATCAAGAGAAAAAGAGTATGCGCAAGATCCACCAGTTACTGAAAAACTTGCTGATACTTTAGCTCCATATAAATCTTCCGTATAAGAAGCTATTTTTTCTTTTGAATTATATTTTTTAGATGAATACATTAAATTATTAGCAATAAGACTAGCATAACTTAGATCATATTTATCAAATTTCTTAGTTAAAAACATAACAATAGAAATACTTTTAAATCTAGATGTATTAATTAAATGATATGTTAAATTATCTTTTATTATTTTTTTATATTCCATTATTCCTCCATAGTTAGAAAAAGAAGATATATTCATCTTCTTTATTATTATTTACTAAGATTATTTTTTTATTATTGATTCTAAAGCAAGAAGAATCATTTGATCTAATTTCTTTTCACGAGATGCTGAATCTATCAAATCGTGAGTCACTAAATTATCACTTATTGTTAAAAGCGCTGTTGCTTGCTTTTTAAATCTTTTAGCATTATACAAAAGTGCATACGTTTCCATTTCAACAGCATCACATCCATAATCTGTATATTCTTTATAGTCTTTGTTTTCTGTATAGAAGGCTTCTGAAGTATGAACTCTTCCCTCACGTATAGCCACTTTATTTTTTAATGCTGTTTCAATAATAACACTATTAAGTTCAGGTGAAGAATTAATAATATTTTTATCTTCTACTCCGCTTTCAGTATCAAATGTAGTTAAAGAATATGAACTGTTTGCAAGTAAAATATCATATATTTTTAAATCTTCTTTATATGAACCAGCAGTACCTATTCTAATAATATAATCAACATTATATTCACTAAACAACTCATAGCTATAAATACCCATACTAGGAATTCCCATACCACTAGAAAAAACAGTAACGTCTTTTCCTTTATATTTACCAGTATATGCTAGTTCTCCTCTTACTTTATTAACAAGTTTTGGAGCTGTTAAGAATTTCTTTGCAATATAATATGCTCTATTTGGATCTCCTGGCATTAATACTCTAGAAGCTATTTCTCCCTTTTTTGATTCTATATGTACTGTTGGCATTATTCTTCTCCTTTACTATCATCTTCATATTTAACAAGAACATCTCTTGGTTTACTTCCCTTTGCAGGGCCTACTAATCCACGTTCTTCAAACATATCCATTATACGAGCTGCTCTATTATAACCAATTGAATATTTTCTTTGAATTAATGATGCACTTATTTGACCCATTCTAATTGCATAATTTAACACCTCATCATAAAGAACATCTTTTTGAGAATCATTATCCGCTCCAGCGCCAGCAGAACTATGAGATCCACCCTCACTAGAAGAAGCAGATAAGTTATTAAAGTCATCACTATATCTTGGTCCATGACTTCTTTCTTTTATAAAGTCAACAACTCTTGCTATTTCACCATCAGATACAAAGCTTCCTTGAATACGTGTAGGCGCATTATCATCCATTGGTTTATATAACATATCTCCTTTACCAAGTAGTTTTTCTGCACCAGTCATATCTAGTATTGTTCTAGAGTCAATTGATGAAGAAACTGCAAATGAAATACGAGTTGGTATATTTGATTTAACAACACCAGTAATTACATCAGTTGAAGGTCTTTGAGTTGCAACTATTAAGTGAATTCCAGCAGCACGAGCAAGTTGGGTAATTCTCATAACAGACTCTTCAACTTCCTTAGCAGCTACTAACATCAAATCAGCAAGTTCATCAATTACAACTAATATAAATGGCATCTTTTTTAGACCACAATCTTTATTCTTTTTAAGTTCTTTTTCAACATATTCATTATAGGTAGATATATTTTTAGTACCACTATTTTTAAATGTTTCATATCTATCATCCATCATAACAACAATTTTTTGTAAAGCAGCACTAGCTTTTTTAGGATCTGTTACAACTGGAGTAAGTAAATGTGGTATACCATCATATACATTAAATTCAACCTTCTTAGGATCTACTAAAACCATCTTAACTTCTTCTGGAGTTGTCCTCATAAGAATAGACAAAATAATATTGTTAATACATACAGATTTACCACTACCAGTAGCACCAGCTACTAACATATGTGGTGTTTTATTAATTTCAACGTATTTAACATTACCCATTATATCTCTTCCAAGAGGAGCAAGTAACTTAGAATCATCAAGTTTTTTATTTTTAGAAACTGCATCCATTATTTCTCTCATAGAAACTGGAATAATAGTTTGATTAGGCACTTCTACTCCAATAGTATTTTTTCCTGGAATAGGTGCTTCAATTCTAACTTCTTTAGCGGCTAAAGCCAAAGCTATTTCACGTGAAATACTAAGAACTTTATTAACCTTAGTACCTCTTTCTAAATTCATTTCATATTGAGTAACAGCAGGTCCTACATGTACCTCAACTACTCTTGCATTCATACCAAAATCAGTAAATACTCTTTCTAAAACTTTAGTATTTTGAGATATTATTTCTGTAGAATTTGCCTTGTTTTTATTATTTTTATTAACATCTAATAAATCAATTGGTGGTTTAATATAAACTTCATTTTCATTACTAGATGGAATATCAATTTTCTTAGCTGTTTCAGTTTCTGTTTTCTTAGGTTCAAGGTCTTCTACACTAGTAATAACAACTCTTTTATCAATTGGTTTTTCTTCTTCATCTTCTTCCTCTATTGAGCCAAGAGCTTTACTATGTTTAGAAGGCTTGACCACTTCTTCATCTTCATCACTATCATCTCTTCTAAACGGACTAATAATAGCTCTTAAAATATCAGTTAAAGTTATGTCAAAAATCATAATTAATCCAAATACCACAATAGCAATTATTACAACAGTAGTACCTTCAATATCAAATAGTGCCACGAATAACGAAGCGACTATCGCACCTATCATACCACCACCAGTATTAATTTCACTTTTTGTATCCCAAGCAAGTTTAATATTATCCATTGTGGTTTTTAATATTTCTCTTGCAGAAGTAATATTATTATCTGTTACATAATTCATATGAGAAAAAAGAAGTAAAGCAATTATTAGTGCATATGCTCCTATTAATCTACCAGTAAAATAATTTACCTTTCCTCTTTTAGCAATCATACATACTCCTAGGCATAAAGTAAGTCCTAAGAATAATATTGACCAAGAGCCAAACATAAATATAGCAAACTTTTTAATAACAGAACCCACAATTCCAAATGATCCAAATCCTATTACAGATAAAAGAACTAAGATAAATCCTGCTATCTCATTACCATATGCAAATTTTTGCTTACTTTCTCTACGTTTCTTTCTCTTTGCCATATAAACACCTAACCTTCTATTCTGCTAAGTAGTTTTTTTCTAATTCCAGGTTCAACTATGTTAAGTGCATTTAATATAATTTCTAATGAATTATTATATTCTCCATTTGTAAATGCATTTTCAGCAGCATTTAACCCTGATTCTACTTCTTTATTACTACTTCTATATCTATTACCATAAACAATAGCCATTTCTGCCATTGCTGCAGTTTTAGTTGTATTAGAAGCTGTCTGATATAATTTTAACGCAAGATCTCTTGCAGTATCAACTCTTAAATTCAAAGTTTTAATAGAAATTGGTTTCTTTTCTATTTCAACATTTATTTCTTTAACAGCATCGTATGCTTCTTTTAACTGAACATAAAACTTATCAGGTATAATTGGTAAATTATAATCTTTAATTTTATATTTAGAATTATTAATTATATTTTTAATTTCGTATAATTGATCTCTAGCACGAGCTTCATCCTCTTTAAGACTACCTAAATTCTTTAAAGTAGTTTCTAATTTATCTTCTACTTTAGATAAATTAACAGCAACCAATTCACATTCATTACTTAAACGAGAATAAGGCATAACCTTAGATAAAGATCTATCATTTATTAACTTAAAGCTATCTTTAACACTAATTAATTCTTTATTAATCTCATCTATTACTCTTATTTCATCACTAGATAAATCATAAGTATCTTTAATATTATCAATTTCAGCATATAAATTCTTAACAATATTAGTAGTTTTACTAATTCTATCACTAATATTTATTATGCCTCTTTCATACTCTTTCTTACCTCTTTTTTCAGCATCAAAATCACTATAAAGTCCTTCATAATAATCTAGTAGTGTTTTAAGTTCAAAAATAGAATCTTGTAAATTTAATACATTTAATCTATCCATTATTTCTTCTATTTTCTTATTAGTTTCTTCAATATTATAATCAATATTTAAGTATTCTAAGTTGTAACCATCACGAATCATTTTAGTACTAAGTAATTTAATATCTTTCATTTTCTTTGGAAGAATCATAGTAGACATCATAACAATAGTAGGTGCTTCATCAATAACAATACTAATATTATTAATCATATCATCTAATACTTTAACTACTTTTCCTAATTCTTCATATTCTTTATTAGCAATAGAAACTTCAAAAGCACTAAATAATTTATCAATGTTTTCAAATTGTAATTCTATTCTACTACTAACTTCACTATAATCATTTTTGTTTTTGTTATATTTAAAAACAATTTCTCTATAAATACTTTTTAATTTAGTTATAGCTTCCCTATTTCTTTCTTCACTTTCAGTTAATTCTTTGATTTCACTTAAAAGGTATAAAGACTTAGCTTTAACATGATAAATATCTTTTTCTGCTTTATCTAAAGCTTTATAACTATTATCATAATCTTTTTCAATTAAGTAATTTTCAACATCAATTAATTCATCAGTTAATCTAGGTAAATCAATATTTTCTATTTCATTAAAACAATTTTGCCAATCCTCAACTTGTTTTTCAGTTTTCTTATTGTTAACAAGTTTTAAAGACTTAGCAAGTTCTGTTCTAAGAGATGCAGATATTATTAAATTCTTTTGTGTAGTCAATTTATCTATTAGAGATAAAATATTCTTTTTCTTGTTATTCCTAATTACAAGTATTAAAACATACAAAAGAAACATAACAACTATAAAAACAAGTGTAATTATTGCAGTTATTTTATTCATAATATCCTCCTTATATATTCTATCATATTTTATTAATATTTTGTATATTTTTTCTTTATATTGTAAAGAAAAAAGTGATTAGTAAAACTTAATCACTTTTCATTTTTAAAATTATTTAAACCTTTTAGAAATATAGCTTGTAATTAGTTATCATGTTATTAACATCTAATGAAAAAAGCAAGAAAATTTTATTTAAATAGATTTTTCCATAAACTATTTACTACTTTAGATGTTGCTTTTCCTATAGTTTTATTTACAAGTTGATCTCCTACTTTTTGTGTAACTGATTTACCTCTTTTAGTTGTTGATCTATTCTTAAGAGCTTCTTCTCTTTGCTTTAATTTTTCTTCTTGAAGCCTTAATTTTTCTTCTCTTTCTTTTAATTTTTCTTCTTCCTTAATTCTTTGTTCTTCTTCTTTTAATTCTTCTTCTCTTCTTTTTAATTCTTCTTCTTTTTTTAGTTGTTCCTCTTTAGCTCTATCTAGTTTTTCTTTAGCGCTTTCGTCATCAACTAAATGTTCATATTTACCATATAATCTACTTGATCTTACTAATGATTCTCTTTCACTATCTAGTATTGTACCCATTCTACTTTGAGGTGGTAAAATAGTTACTTTTTCAACTACTTCTGGTTCACCTTTTTCATTTTGGAATGATACTAAAGCTTCTCCAGTACCAAGAAGTCTTATTTCCTCTTCAGTATTAAATGCAGGGTTACTTCTAAATCCATTAGCAGCTGCTGTAATACTCTTTTCATCACTCTTAGTATAAGCACGTAAAACATGTTGTACTCTATTACCAAGTTGACTTAATACATCATCCTTAATATCACTTGGGCTTTGAGAAATAAAGTAAAGTCCTACTCCTTTAGATCTAATTAGTTTAACAATTTGAATTAATTGCTTAATTACATTTTCTTTCATTTCACTAAATATTAAGTGAGCTTCATCAAAGAAAAATACTAATCTTGGTTTATCTAAATCTCCAACCTCATCTAATTCATTAAATATTGTAGTTAAAAGCCATAATATTAATATTACATATGTAGTAGGATTTTTAAATAGACTTTGAGCATCTAATATATTAATATATCCTCTTCCTGTTTCACTATCATATTTCATAAAGTCTTTTATATCAAATGATGGTTTACCAAAAAATAGATTACCACCTGTATCATTAACATTTAATACTGCTCTTTTAATTGAAGTAATACTTTGAGTAGAAATATTTCCATATTTATTTGAATATTCACTTCTCTTATCATTAACATATGTTAAAACTGAATCTAAATCATTTAAATCAACCAATTCCAAATGTTCTAATTCTGCTATTTTAAATACAACACCTAGTACTTCTTCTTGAACATCAGTTAAATCAAGCATTCTAGAAAGTAGTCTTGGACCGATAGATGAAACTGTTGCTCTTATTGGGTGTCCATTTATGCCATATACATCATAATATGTTGATGGATAACTTTTTAATTCAAAATCTTCAAGTTCTAGTTTTTCAACACGCTTTAAAACATTTTCGCTAGCTTCTCCTTTAAAAGCCATACCAGCCAAATCACCTTTAACATCAACTAAGAATACTGGTACTCCTGCATCAGAAAAACCTTCAGCAAAAACTTTTAGTGTTACAGTTTTACCTGAACCACTAGCTCCAGTAATAAGTCCATGTCTATTAGCCATATTAAGTAGTATGTTTGCTTCTTTCTTTTGATTTTTACCAATCAATATTTTTTCATTCTTATACATAAATACTCCTTTTCTCTATTTATCTAAAACATTAGATATAGCTTCCTTAATTATTTTTATTGATTTATTTAATTTATCTTCTTCCTCATTTGTAAGTGGCATTTGTATTTTAGTTCCTGCTCCTAAGGCGCCAACTATTGTTGGAATTGAAATACATACATCTCTTTTCTCATCATAACTAGAAACACTAAGAATTATCTTTTTATCTTCCAAAATAGCATTAGTAATTCTAACCATACATATACCAATACCATATGAAGTAGAACCTTTTCTTTTAATAACTTCATAAGCAGAATTTCTTACTTCTGATTCTATTATATTCATTTCTTCTTCACTTAAATAATCTTTTATTTTCTTAAATGCAATATTTGCATTACTCCAAGGAATAAAAGATGAGTCACCATGTTCACCAATTACATATGCAGATATGTCTTTAGGACACATATTTAACTTTTCACTAAGAATATATCTAAGTCTTGCAGTATCAAGAACTGCTCCTGTACCAATAACTTTATTCTTAGGCTTATTACTATATTTTAACGTAAGATATGTCATTACATCTAACGGATTAGTTGCTATTAAATATATTCCATTAAATTTGTTTTTTTCAACATTTTCTATAATAGATTTAAATATACTAGCATTTTTATATATTAAATCCATTCTCGTTTCTCCTGGCTTTTGAGCTACACCTGCAGCTATTACTACAATCTTAGCATCCTTGCAATCGGTATAATTACCAAGTCTTATATTTATTTTTGATGGACTATAAGCAAGACAATGATTTAAATCCATTACTTCTCCCATAGTCTTTTCTTCATTAATATCAATCATAACTAGTTCATCTACATACGTTTTTTGATTAACAAGAGCATATGCATATGAAATACCTACATTACCACATCCAATTAAAACTATCTTATTATTCATTTTGTCTCCTTAATAAACACAGTATTACTTCACCTATATTCTAACACAAAACTAAAAAAAATACACTAAAAGTGTATTAAAAATAAACTAGATGTTAATATTAGAATAATACAAACTATAAACATTTTTAATAAAGCAGATTTAAAACTTGCACCATTTGAATTAATTTGATAAGTTAAACCATTTGAATAGTGATTACCATCAAAATTATAATCAATAGAAGATACCTTTTTAATAAGTACATAACCAAAAATAAATATAAATATAGTACATAATGGTAATAATATTAGTGAATAATTATTTTGAAGTAATATAGAAAAATCATAACAAGTATGCATTAATATCGGAAACAACAAGCTAAAAAACATATATCTTTTAGCTAATTTATGATTGTTTTTAAATTCTTCACTTTTTGCTTTTCCAAGATAGAATCCCATAATTATACCATCACATGTATGGCATGGTACAGCAGTAATACCTCTTAATATTCCAGTTGCTATTCCACTTCCGAAAACATAAAGCATATTTTCTACTAGTGCAAAGCCTAAAGAAGCAAACACCGAATATATAATTGCATCATAAGGGTGATTAAAATCATTATCATAATAAATTGCTTTATTTATTAAAACCCACTTAGCTCCCTCTTCTATTAAAGCAATTGATATAAATACATTAATAAATAAAATAAAAGGATTTAAATTCTTATCAACACTAATAAAATGTTTTGCTAATAATTCAAGAACAATAATTGGAACAATAGAAAAAATACCATATAAAAATAGTTTTTTCAAAAGCTCCCTTGGCTCTTTATCTTTATCCTTACTATTTATATATGAAGCTATTAATATTACAGGTAAACAAGAAATACATAATAATAATCTAAAATCCATATATTACTCCCAATAATAATTATAACAAAAAAAATAAATATTTAAATTTATTTTTTTAATAAAACGTCTTTTTTAACACTATTCCGCCAAATGGTGTTAACTCATTTACATTACTTCCGTTTGTAGTTAAGATTTCAGCTGAATTTCTATATTCATCTGGTATATATAATTTAGCATAATCTTGTGATTTATTTGCAGCTATTAAATATGCAGCATCTTTTCCTTTTCTTTCATACATTAAATACTTATCATTTGCATCAATTGGTACTGCTTTTTTACCTCTAATTGCCTTCTGTTCTTTCTTTTTCCCAATTAGCCATTTAGCATAATTATATATTTCATAATCAGTATTTTCCTTTATAAAATATTTTCTATTACATATATTACCAAGGCCCTGTATACCCGCTTCATCGCCATAAAATAGTGAAAGATTACCAGCCATAAATGCAAGTGTTAGTAGATAACTCTTATATATTTCTCTTCCTCTTTTATAATCACTTTGTGATATTTTATAATTTTTTTCGTAACTACGATTTTTGATTTTAGGATCCCATGCCCAAGCACCATATTCTCTACTAAATTCATCAGTTGCAAGAAGATTAATAATTCTACTGATATCATGAGTTGATGTAAAATTCATAGCTGAAAATATTGCGTAATCAGGATATTCATTGTTTATTTCATTCATTTTAGATATTAGATAATCTTTTTCATTATATTTATAATATTTTAAAAGCGGATCTATTAAATTATAATTCATAACAGAATGCATAAAGTCCATATAATTTCTATTCATTTTCATTGGATCTTCCCACACTTCACCAAGTATATATGCGTCACTCTTATTATATAATACTCTATCAAAAATACCTTTTAAAAACATATCACTTAAATCATCTGCTACATCAAGCCTAAGTCCATCTATACCAAGAGCCATCCAAGAGTCAATTATTCCACCCTCACCATATATATAGTCTTGCCATTCTTTATAGCTTCCATCACAAACAGGTAAGTTTTTAAGTCCCCACCAATATTTAAACTCAAATTCACCAGTTTCTTTATTAAATTCCCTTTTAAAATATGGAAAATAAATAGATTTTTCACTTTGAAAAGCACCAAGTTCATCATAATTACCAAATTCATTAAAATACTTACTATCATTTCCAGTATGATTAAATACAGCATCTAATATAACATGCATGCCTCTTTTATGTGCTTCATCACATAATCTTCTTAAATCTTCATGAGTTCCAGCATAAGGATCTATTTGCTCATAATCAGCAGTATCATACCTATGATTAGATTGACTAAGAACTATTGGACTTAAGTAAAGAATTGTAACTCCTAAAGATTCTAAATAATCAAGATCTTGAATTATTCCTTCAATATCTCCACCATAAAAATCATTGTTTTTAATATTATCTGGATCAAAAATAATATCTTCATTCAAATCCGTATGAATAATTCTACCTTTAATTGGCTTTAAAGGTTCTTTTCTTCCTTTTTTATATCTATCAACATATATATGATAAATTACCGCATCTTGAGCCCATTGCGGACAAGAACGATTAACACTTTTCTTAGATTCTTTGGGTTTATAATTATAGATTGTATTATTTATTTTATATGTAAAATCATAGTGATATAAACACGAATTATGTAAAAAAACTTCACTTTCAAAGTAACAGAATTTATCGTCATTATGACTATGTTTTATTTCAAAATGTCTATCATAATTATTTTTATGGACATTAAAACTAACATTATCAATAAACCCATATTCCATAGGTATTTTGATAAGTACTTTGTATTTAATTCCATTACTTTTTTTTTCAATTTCTTTTAATTCATGATCAATCATACACATACTACCTCATAAAAATATACAACTTATTACCCTTTTTATTTGTAGTTTTTATATATCAATCAAAGCTTTTATTAATTTACTATCATAATAAACCTTTACTTTTTTAGGACATAAACTGATTTTAAATATTTTTGATGTTAATATTTCACCATCAATATTAGCATTTATCTCCTCTTCACTCTTAATAGTTACCTTATCAGATTTAATATGTTTAACTTCTTTATATTTTACATGTTTACCTTTTTTAGTTTTAAGAAGAAACTTAATTAAACTAAATTTATCCATTTTTTTAACAGCAATTAAATCAAATAATCCATCATTTAATTTACCATATGGATTAATTTCATATCCACCGCCATAGTATCTTGCATTACACACACATATAGTACTAAACTCATCACTATATAATTTATCTTCAACTAATAGTTTAAACCTTCTTGGCTTAAATTTAGTAAAGTGTTTTAAAATAGATACTCTATATCTAAGAGATTTAGGTATTAATTTATTATTAACAATAAATTTATTATTTCCAATATCTGCATCTATTCCAAAACAAGCAACATTTATAAAATAATTGTCATTTATTTTAAATACATCTACTTCCTGCAATTTTGAACTAAAAGATTCTTTAACTGTTTTATAAAAATCATTACCTGTTCCACATGGAATAAAGCCAAGTATATTTTTACTACCTATCATGGCATTTAATACCCTATTAATTACTCCATCTCCACCAATAGCATAAATAATATTTTCACTTTTTTTATATTTGGAAACTATATCTTCGGTAGAATTATATTTATCATTTACTTCAATAATATAATCAAGCTTAAAACTAGTAGCGATATTTTTAATTTTATTAATCATACTACTAGTCTTTTCTCTTAAACTAAAACTGTTTACTAAAAAGATATGTTTCATATTATACTCCTAAATAATACTATGATTTCTACCTGTTAATAATGATGTTAAACTTGATAGATTCTTTATTTGACTAATTGATACTTTCTTATCACAAATTGATACAATTCTTCCTTCTTTAAACTTACTTCTTGCAAATGAAAGATGATATATTCTTAATCTTTTAGTACTTTTCTTAATAATTGCTATATATTTTTTATCTATAAGTTTTAAGTAATCTTCATTCTTTAATTCCATATCTTTAGAGTATACCCTTACTCCAAGAGGAAACATATGATGTAAAATACCATCTATTATTATTTTAGCCTCATTTTCATCACTAAAACATTCTGGAAACCAAATAATAGAATTAATAACAGCCTCTAAAGGATGTCTAAATCCATGCTTATTTGAAAAATTCTTTACTCTAGATTCACTATTATTTTGCCAAGGTACACAATATAAATCATGCATTATTGATATTAATACAGCAGCCTTTAGATTATACTTTTTATTTTTTTTAATAATCTTTTTACTCTTTAAATATGTTAAACATGCTACTTCAATAATATGATTTGAAAGAGTAATATCACCATGATGATAAAAATCACTAGTGTCTCTTTTTATAAATTCTTTATGATTATATATAGGATTAATAATACTTAAAAACTCTTCTTTTTCTTCAGCACTTAAATACTTGTCTATTACCTTATCCATTAACCCTCCTATATCTTATTATCTCTGTAATATAATTATATCATTTAAAAAATAAAAAGCAAAACTAATTAATCATTTATTATTCTAAGTACTTCTTCTTTATCAGAAAAATGATATTTTTTATCACCTATTATTTGATAATCTTCATGGCCTTTACCAAGTATTAATAAAAAATCGTTATTATTTAACATCTTTATACCATGTTTAATTGCAACTTTTCTATCTTCAATAATATTATAATTATCTTTTTTCAATCCTTTTAACATATCATTAAAAATATCACACTGATTTTCATATCTAGGATTATCACTAGTAAATATACAAAAGTCACTTAAACTAGTTGAAATATCTGCCATTATTGATCTTTTAGATTTATCTCTATTTCCCCCACAACCAATTATTGTAATTATTTTTCCTTTATTGAAACTCTTAACGCAGTTTATTACTTTACTAACTGCATCTGGTGTATGTGCATAATCAACTATTATTTTACTTTTTTTATAGTTTATAACTTCAAGTCTTCCAACCGGAGGATTAAGTTTACTTATAAGGGAAACTTTTACTTCATCACAAATACCTAATATATCTAAAATAATAAGAGTATTCATAATATTATAAACATTATAAATTCCTAATAATTTAGTTTTGTATAATTTACCATTTACTTTAAAAGATGTAGAATTATCATTAATAGTTATATCACTTAGTATATAATCGCTATTAGTTTTTCCATATGTATAATTATCATTATTTTCTTTAATAAAATACAAAGAATATTTGTCATCATTATTAACAATAGCTTTATCACACATACTAAATAGTTTTTCTTTTTCTTTTCTATAATTATTTATTGTTTTATGATAATCTAAGTGATCCTGTGTAAGATTAGTGAATACTGCTATATCAAAGTGTAATCCTTTTACTCTTTTTAAACTAAGAGCATGAGAACTTACTTCCATAACAACATACTCTATATTATTCTTTTTACATTCTAAAAGTAACTCATATATTTCTAATAATTCCGGAGTAGTATTATTAAGTTTTCTAACAAAACCATTCATATAAAAACCAATTGTCCCAATATATGCACATTTAATATTTAAAGAATTTAATGCTTCATATATTAAATAACTACTAGTAGTTTTACCATTAGTACCAGTAACGCCAATTAAATGTATATCTTTAATTTCATCATAATAATTATCCTTTAAATACTTACTTAAGTACTCTTTAGTATCTTCTACTATTATTACTTTATCTTTATAAATAGGTTCTTCAGACACTACTAGCGAAGCACCATTATTTAAAGCATCCTCTATATAGTCATGTCCATCATTATTAAGAGTATTGATTGCTACAAAAATATCCCCTTTTTTAACCTTCCTAGAATCAGTTTTAATATTCAAAAAAATCACCTCTAGTATAAGTTATGTAACTATATACTAGAAGTGATATTATTTAAAATACTTTTCAAGCACATCAAGTACTACGTCTTTATCTTTAAATGGTATTTTTTTATCTTTAATAATTATATACTCCTCATGACCTTTACCAAGTATTAATAGTAAATCATTATTATCTAGTAGTTGTATTCCCTTAATAATAGCTAAACGTCTATCCATTATTATTTCATAATTTGTTTTTTCTTGTGGAATAATAATATCTTTAATAACATCTACAGCCTCTTCATCTCTTGGATCTCCATTTGTTATAATTCCATAATCAGTATTTTCTAATACTAATCTACCCATAATTGGTCGTTTTAATCTATCTCGTGATCCATCACAACCAAATACTACATATACATGGTTTGCTTTTAATTCTTCAATTGTTCCAAGTAACTTTTCAAAAGCATCTGGAGTATGAGCATAATCTACAATGATAGAATTTCCCTTATAATGAACTGTATCCATTCTTCCATCAGGTGCTTTTAAAGACGGAAGAACATTTTTAATCTCATCAAATGAAAAACCATATTCATGAAGTATAATAACAGCTCCTATTACATTATAAACATTATATGGAGCATATAAAGCAGTATACATTTCATATGTTTTATTATTATATTTAAACCTAATATCAGTTCCTTTAAGTGACATATCATAATCAAGTATTCTATATGTTGCATTTTCTGAATACCCATATGTAATATTTTTGTTTTTATCAAGTAAAAAATAATCTTTATATTCATCGTCTGCATTTACAACAGCAGGACTATTATCAATTAAACTTTTAAATAATTCTTGCTTAGCAAGAGCATAATTCTCCATTGTTTTATGATAATCTAGATGATCCTGTGTAAGATTAGTAAATAGTGCCATATCAAATTCAAAGCCCTTAATTCTACCATAACCAATACCTTGAGAACTAACTTCCATAATAAATACACTACATCCCTCTTCATATGCTTGATTCATCATATCATATAATTCATATAAATCTGGTGTAGTATTCAAAGAATAATGAAGCCTTTCTTTAATAAAGAATCCTACTGTTCCAATATAACCCGCTTTTATACCAAGTTTCCATAGTGCTTGATAAACTAAATATGCAGTTGTAGTCTTACCGTTAGTACCAGTAATACCAATTATCTTCATTTTCTTTCTAATATCTTTATAATAATCTTTTAAATACTTGCTTAAATATTCCCTAGTATCTTTAACAATTTCTGTTTCAACACTATAGCTTCCCTCTTCAGCAATTATCTTAGAAGCCCCATTTTTGATTGCAGACTCAATAAAATCATGTCCATCTATACTAACACCTCTAAGCGCTAAAAAGGTATCTCCTTTTTCTATTTTTCTTGAATCAACCTTTAATTTCATAACTACCTCTATTCAAGTAATATTATATCATTTCTCCAATAAAAAAAGAAATATATTATTTCAATTTTAATATTTTACTACCTTGTGCATATAAACAAGAATTAGTAGAAAAATTATTCATGTAATTATCTATATTACTTTTTTTAACAACATCATTTACAACAACACCCTTATCCTTTAATAAACTAAGACAATGTGCTATATAGTCAACATCATGTTTATCATATGTATAAATAATATGATTAGAATATACTCTATCTATACAACTATCATAAGTTTCATCTAAAAATAATAAATTTTTCTTTATTTTTTTATTAGCTAAATAATCATTTATATCACTATAATTATAACTATAAGCATATGATTCAAAATCTATTAAATCCATTAATTCTTTATCATGACACCCATAATAGTTTTCTTTTAAAAAGGCCCTAATAGTTTCATCTAAAGCTCCAATACACCTTTTTTCTAAAAAATAGTTTTTAAAATACCATATTTTAGTAGTAATATCATCTAAATCTATTATCTTAACTTTATCATCTACCACCATAACATTTTTTAAAGAATAATCTTTAACATATATATAATAATTTGTTAATTCTTTAGCATTTTCCACTAACTCAGAAGAATAATCTATTCTTTTTTCAAATGGAGAATCTAATAACTCATAAAATGTTTTACCATCATAATATGGCATCACTACACCATAAAAAACTCCATCAACGTATACTAAATCTTCTACTAAATCAGTGTTTTTAATAAATCTATTAAGTATTATTAAAGTTTTACATTTATTAATAGTTCTATTTCTATGTTTTAACATGGGGTTTTCCATCATACTATGTTTATCTTTTTTTACTTCTTCTTTATATATTTTATAAACTTTATCATCTTTTCTGTATACTCTAGAAAAGCTCCCAAAACCAACCTTGTCTAATTTATCTAATTTTTTTAATTCTTCTGTACTTATATTAATCATATTTATCCCTTTTCTAAAGATGTATTATAATTTTTTTTAAAGTAAAAAACAATCCCTAAATAGAAATTGTTTAAAATAATTATATTTCGATTAATTCATAAGAAGCACAGCCAAGTCCTAGACTTTCTGCATATTCAGTAATATGTCTTCCCTCTTGTCTATCTACTCTTTCAATCATTTTCAAGTGTCCTTCTTCTTTAGAATTCCATATTGCATCAATAAATGCTTGGTCATTAGCAACTGGATCAAGAGAAGCAAATATTCCTATATCACTCATTACAGGATCTCCCTGTCTTGAATCACAGTCACAATCAACACTAATTGCATTAGCAATAGTTATATATACTATTTGTTTATTATTTTCTTTTAAATAATCAGCTACAGCACATGCTGCTTCTGCCATTGACTCAATAAAGTCCTTTTGTTCATATTTAACACGCCAACACTTATTAGGATCTTCTGTTTGTCCACAACTATGAATATAAGCTTTACCATTACGTGAAGCTATACCAATTGATTGATTCTTTAGGTTTGCTCCAAATCCTCCCATTGCATGACCTTTTCCATGCGCTAGATTAACAATAGAATCATAATTATCAAAAGAAGCTCCAATTATATCATATTTTAAATGTTTTCCAACATTTACCTTAATCTTCTTTTCTTCAAATCTATCCATTATATCTACATCTGCAAATGAAGTAAAACCATGCTCCTGTGCAACTTTAATATGTTCTTCATAAGTAGTTCTTTTACCAGGATATGCTGTATTACATTCAATAATAGTTCCATTCAACATTTTAACAAATGGACTAATTAAATCAGCTTTTAAATATCCTTTTGCACCCTTTTCACCAGTAGAAACTTTTACTCCAACTTTTCCCTCTAATTTAACTCCTAAACATTCATAAATCTTAATTAAAGACTCTGGAGTTATTTCTTTAGTAAAATACACTTTCGATTTTTTCATATCATATTATCCTTTCATAATTTAATTATAACAAATCAAATAAAAAAAGCCAATTGGCTTTTTATTATAAACCTTTTGAATTATCTGTATTATACATTTGATTTAAATCAAACATAGGAGCTGCTTGTAAATCTGGAACTGTTGGTGCATCTTCACTAATAGGATTAGTAAGACCAGTATTCATCATTGGAGAATTTTCCAAATTTGGCTCTACTACAGAATTTGTGTTAATTGCATCAAGAGCACTAACTTCTTCATTTGGAGTTTCAATAATTGGATTTAAAGTAACTTCAGGAGTTTCAACAACTGGTTCTTCTGGAGTCTCAACTATTGAATTTAAATTAACTTCTGGAGCTTCAACTACTGGTTCTTCCGGAGCTTCAACTATTGGATTTAATTGAATTTCTGGATTAAGATCATTAGTTACATTCTTAAATGCAAAATCATCTTCTTTTACATCAGTTTCTTTCACTAAATCTTCAAGTCCATTACCTAAAGAATCATCTGGAATAATTGGTTCTTCTGGAGTAACTATTTTTTCTGGCTCTTCATCAGAAACAATTGGTTCTTGTGGCATAACAGTTTCAGGCTCATCTTTAACTACAACTTCATCCTCTTCAATTAAAGACTCTACTTCAGCAATTGATGCAGCATAAGCTTCAGTTTCTGAAATCTTTTGCTCAAGTTGTTTCATAGTTTGAGTCCTATTTTCAATATCTGAACGCAATTTATCAATTTCTTCTTTTAATATTTTAATCTTGCCTTCTTTATCACTAATTCTATCCTTATCGGCAGAATTTTGTTTCTCCAATTTATCATATACTTTTTTAAGACCATCCATTACTGAATTAATTTGCTTCATATTACACTCTCCTAATATTATACTATAATTAAGTATATAAAAAAAAAGATGATTTGTCAATTAATTATTTATATTAATAATCATCTAAAAAACTTTTATAAACACCATCTTTTTTAGTACCTAAAACACAATTAAGATTAATATTATCAAGAGCTTTATATATATTATAATCTACATTTTTATTTGTTTTTTTCATCATTTCTATTAAGTTTTTCATTTCTTTTCTCTTGCTTAATTGTTCATTATTCATAGATTCTTCGGTAAATTTACAAGCACAATTTAAGAATTTTAAATTGTTATATTTTGCCCAACTAATAATATCTTTTTCTTTAACTAAATAAAGAGGCCTAATTAATTCTAAGCCAGGATAATTATCACTATGAAGTTTTGGCATCATGGTTTTAACTTCTGATGCATAAAACATTGATAATAAAGTAGTTTCAATTACATCATCCATGTGATGACCAAGAGCTATTTTATTGCACCCTAGCTCTTTTGCTTTACTATATAGAAATCCTCTTCTCATCCTTGCACACATATAGCAAGGACTTTTAAAATCAACTTTATCTACTACATCAAATATATCACTTTCAAACATAGTAATAGGTATATTTAATATCTTAGAATTCTCTAAAATTAAATTTCTATTTTCATCTTTATATCCAGGGTCCATTACCACATAAGAAGCATCAAAATTTATTTTTCCATGTTTTTTTATTTCTTGAATACACTTAGCAAGTAAGAAAGAATCTTTTCCACCACTAATACAAACCATTATTTTATCATTATCTTCAATCAAATTATATAATTGAACACCTCTAATAAACTTACTCCATATTTCTTTTCTATACTTTTTAATTATACTTCTTTCAATATCAATATAGTTCATAGTATACTCCTTTGACAAAGAGATTATACCACAATTTAACTAAAAGATACATCCAAGATTAGCATTATAATAAAACCAAAAAGTATTCCAATAATAGCATAATTCTTATCTTCATCATATATATCTTTAATTAAGTCATCAACTATCACATATATCATCGCACCACACGCAAACGAAAGAAAATAAGGCAATAGTATTTTAATATAATTAATAAACAGTATTGTTATCAAACTAGAAAGAGGTTCAACTACTCCTGATAAAAAACCATAATAAAAAGATTTAAAATTACTATAACCTTTTGCTCTTAAAGGAAAAGATATTATCATACCCTCTGGTATATTTTGAATAGCTATTCCAATTGATAATAAAAATGCACTTAAAACAGATACCTCATTAATAAATGCACTAACAAAACAAACTCCCACACATAAGCCTTCTGGTATATTATGTAGAGTTACACTAAACAATAACTTATCTACCCTTTTATCTACTTTATTCATAAACATTAATAAAAAAAAGCCAATACTAAAGCCAATACATGAAGGAATCCATTTAAGCTTAAAAGAACTAGATAGTTCCAAAGATGGAATTAATAAAGAAAAAATACTCGCACAAAGCATAACTCCAATTACAAAACCAATCATTAATTTATTCATCTTATTGCTAATCTTATTCTTTAAGAAAAAAACAAACAAACTTCCAAAACAAGTACCAAAAAGAGGAATAAGTATACCTAATAAAAATAACATTTTACTCATAATAAAATCCTCCATAATATAATATGAAGGATTTATTTATTTGCTATTTATGTTTAATTATTTCTTTATATATTCTATATGAATCTTTTACTGATTTAAAATGACTTTTTCTATTATCAAGATATATTGTTTTAATATCCATCTCATAATACTTGATATGATTCTTTTTTAAATTTAGAAGTACATTCATCTCATATTCATATCTATTACCTTTAGCACATAACATATAATCAGTAAGTTTATATGAAAATGCTCTTAATCCACTTTGAGTATCATATATTTTAAGACCAGTTTTTTTATTAAATACAAATCTTGTAATAGCATTCCCCATTCTATTTTTTATGGGTGTTTTTTTATCCCAATAACGTCTACCTATTACAAGTGTATCATTATGTTTAATTACGTAATCACATAAATTAGAAGCGTCATTAAAATCATGTTGACCATCAGCATCCATAGTAACAACAATATAATTCTTATATCTATCTTTAATATATTTAAGCCCTTGTTTTAATGCATACCCTTTTCCCATATTTTTATTATAAGAAATTAAATGAACTTTATTCTTGGCACTTTTAATTATATCTTTGTTATTACTTCCATCATCAACAACAACAATATCATAGTTATTACCATCTATTTTATCTACAAGATTAATTAGTTTATCATCTGGTTCATAGACAGGTATCAATACTATTTTTTTCATAATATCACCTATTTAAAAAGACTTTTAATTTTATCTTTAATGCCATTACCAACAACACTCATAAATTTATTGTAGATTTTATTAGCAGTTGCTTCATCAATTGATAATTTACTAGTTAATTCTTTAATAATTTTATCTTTGCTTAATTTACCAGATAAAACTTTATTATCAAAAATAGCACTTATTTTTTTAATCTTATCATCATCAAGTTTTAATTCTTCTTTAATCTTTTTTAAAATATCTTTCTTATCCATGATATACCCTCCACTTATATTATATAACAAAAACAAATATAATAAAAGCACTGAAAGAATCAATGCTTAATTAACTAGTTCAGTTTTAACCCAATAATAATTACCATTTACTTTTTTAAAGGTATGTTTATATGTGTCTAATTTAGAATAATAACTTTCAAGTGCTACATCTATATCACATTTATAACTATCTTCATCATTAAGACACTGAACAATTACATTTTTATCTTCTGCATCAAGACCAATTAATTGTTTCTCACAAGAAGAACCTTGAGGATCACTATCACAAACAATGAATTTATTACTTATATACAAAAAATCATCATCTTCTTTACTATCAATTATCTTAGTTTTAATAGTGTGAACTGGTGGATCATATAATCCGTTATTTATAAATATAGTATAGTATTTATCACTAGAATCAATTACTGTAAATGGTCTAATAATATCACTAGTCTCTTCTTCATTATTTGCTAGTAGATTATAATTATTAGTTGTATTATATGTTTTATGCATATATCTATTTAATTCATCCTTAGATACTCTATATATTACTTTATAATTATCTAAATTATTACATCTATTAGAAAAGCATTTATCCCATTTTAAAGTATTAATATAATCACTAGGAATATATTTTTCCATACTTGAATAATCATCTTCACTAAGTCCTTCACTTAGATATTTTTTAATATTAAAAGCAATTAAGTAAGGATTATTAACATCATCTATTGAAATATTACTTGATAAATATAAACCATATGAATCAAGTACTAAAGATGATTCTACTTTTTTAATACCTGAGTAATTTAAATAGTTAGATCCATCATTTTTCTTATCAGAAGATAATATTTCAATCTTAGAATATGCTTCTTTATTATGTGGTAAAGATAACTCATGCTCATCACTATCACTTTTATTATAAAACACAAAGAACAAAGCTATAAAAACACCTATAATAACAACAAATAAAACTTTATTTTTCAATATTAATCACCACTTTAATTGTTATCTAGAGATAATTCAGTTTTAACCCAATAATAATTACCATTAACCTTTTTAAATGTATGCTTATAAATATTTAAAACATCAACAATATTACTAAATGAATCATCCTTTTCAATTATACAATTATTATTTGTTAAAGATTCTTCTTCATCACAATTAACTATAGGATTTTTTAGAACTTTTGGATTCATATCTAAATAACAAGCATTAACTACACTATTATTATAACAAGCTACAAATTTATCATAAACATATAAACTGTGATCATCTTCTTCATATTTTACAAGTTCAGTTCTTATTCTATTAGTTCCTTCATTATTTTGTGTATTTAAAATATTATAATATTCTTCTGAAGAATCAACAACAATATTTAATCCAATAATACCATATGTTTTTTCTTCATCATCACTTAATAAATCATAATTATTCTCTGTATTATACGTTTTGTGCATATAATCATTAAACTCAGTTTTACTTACTCTATAAAGTTTAATATATTTACTAGTATTACATGATTTTCCAATACAATTATCCCATAACCAATTATCATTATTTCCCCATTTAAATACATTATTATCATAATCAATATTAATATGTTCAACTAAATATTTCTTTATATTAAAAGCTATTAAATAAGGATTATTAATATCATCTATAGACACATTTTCGTCTTTGGCATAATACATACCATAATAACCATTAACACTTGATATTAATGATTTCTCTAACTTTAAAACAGTAGTTTCATTTGCTCTATATTTTTTAACAACATATGAAAAGTATTTACTATTAGTAACAACAGCCATAAAAAAAACAATAGTAATAATTGCAAAAATAACCAAAATATCTATAATTGTCTTTTTATATACCTGCATTTTTAATCCTCTTCCTATCATAAATTATAATATTAAAACAATTATTTTTCAATAAAAAAAGCATTGATTATTCAATGCTTAATTATTTAATTACTTCACTACTTACCCAGTAATAATTACCATTAGCTTTTTTAAATGTATGTTTATAATTGTAAACATTATTATAATTACCAAATATATAGTCTGTATTATACTTCATAGTTGCTGAAGAAAATTCCTTTGATTCTTCCTCTGTTGATTTTGCAAATATAACATTATCACCAGTGTCTTCAACATCTATACCATTTTGACAAATAGCACGTCCCCAGTCAGGGCTTAAGCATACCATTGCTTTATCATATATATATAAATTATTATTATTTTCTTCAACCTTTGATACTTGTCTATATATTTGATATCCTCCACCGCTTTTTGGAACCACTCCTAAATAGTATGTTGTTTTATTATTATCTAAATGATAAAATTCAGTTCCACCACTAATTTCCAAATCTCCTCTTACACTATTAAATACTTTTGTAGTATTAAATAAATCTTTGATATAGCTATCAATAGTACTCTTAGCAATAGTTTGAACTTTTTTACATTCTGAATCTGAAGTTCCTGAAGCTGGCTTACCAGTAAAATTATCACCATCCATAAAGCAATCCATTGAAGCAAATTCAGTAATATTCTTTTCAAGCACATATTTTGAAATAGCAAATTTCATCATCTTATCATCAGATATGTTATCAATACTAGTGCTTTCTTTAAAGTATAATCCATAATAGCTAGTCTTATTTACTAATGAATCATATGCTTTTTGTTGTGTTGCATTAATTTTGTCACTAGTTACTAATTCATCAGTAGTTGTTTCCTCTGGTTTTGTAGTTTCATTATTCTTTTCAGGATTATTTCCATTGTTATTGTTATAAATAGTTGCATCACCTTTCCTATTTACTAAAAAGAACATTATTATTACCAGTAGTGCTATTATTACAAGTAATGCTACTACCAAACCACTCTTACTTTTATTATTTTGTACTACATCATTTTGGTTATTTTTTTCTTCCATATTCATTTTTCCTCCTAATTACATCATATATTACAAATATATCACAACATATTTAAATCGTAAAGAAGTAAGGAAAAGCTTTACATTAATTATGTTAATATTTTGCTAACTCATATTCTCTAACAATTATTCTATCATCTGAGCAATATTTGATTATATATTCATTGTCTTGTTTATACATAATAATGCCTAATGTCATTTCCTTCTATAACCTTTATTCAATATCTATCAAATCTTCCATTTTTAATTTAAATTTATTTTCAAGTATTAATTCTTTATTTATGTAATCTATTTTTATAATAGTACTTTTAATTTTTTTATAATACCCTCCACTCTTCTTATTATCTTTTATAAAATATGTGAATGTCGAAGATAATTTATTATTATAAAGAAATATTATTTTTTTATTAATTATTTCTTTTTCTTCTTCTGAAAGTTCTATTTTTTTATCAGTTATTCTTTCACTTTCATATACATTATCCATATATCCTTCAAGTGCTTGATATGGAGCAAATTGAGCACTCCTTTGTTCTAAAGACATTTTACTTTTTTTAATAGAGCTATAATTTATATTAATAATATCATCATATTTCATCCTTTATGGCCTCCTACTTCTTGATTTCTCATAATAGTTGTTGCTCCACTTTCCAAGCTCATTGCTTTTAATATAGAGTTTTTTCCATATTTATTTTTTATATTTAAAAGTGCTTCTTGTAATTTTCCCTCGCTTGCTTCATCCTCCTCTTTTTTTATTTCTAGTTTATCTAATTCTTGAGTATTAGAAAATAAATCAAATTGTTTATATATTACTTCTTTTTTAGCAATATTTTCATTTTCTAGATTACAAAAACAAATACTTATTTTTCTAACAAGTAATTTATCATTAATGATTTGATCAAATAATTCTACTATTTTATCAATTATTACTTTTGTTGATGATGTCCTTTTATTAGTACGAATACTTCCATGAGCAGGACTTGGTACATATCTTCCATAATGATCTAATTCAATTTTTCCATGATATTGTTTTTTTATTTCTGGATTTATTAAATTTTCTATATCATAACTAATACCAAGTACTATTAGGTTTGTCATTAACTTCTTTTCTTTTAATTTCAAAACTAAAAGCTCTGTCATTTCTTTAACTATTAATTTAGCTTTAAGATAATCATATGGTTCATGAAGTACTTGAGAAGAACTTAAACTATTTGATTCTGGTTTATATGATTTAACACTTTTAATAGTTGCACACTCATATCCCCATGCATGATCTATTAATAATTCTGCATTTATTCCAAATGTTTTATAAAGTATGCTTTCATTTTCTAAAGAACACTTTGCAATATCACCCATTGTGTATAACTTAATATTCTCTAGTCTTCTTTTACTACCTACTCCTACTCTCCAAAAATCTGTTATTGGTTTATGATTCCATAACTCTTTTCTATAACTATATTCATCTAAGCTAGCAATTCTAAGTCCATCTTTATTAGGATTCATATGTTTTGCCATTATGTCCATTGCTATTTTAGCTAAATACATATTAGTGCCAATCCCAGCAGTTGCAGTTATATGTGTTGTTTTATATACATCACTTACTATTTTACTAATAAACTCTTCTGCATTTAGATTATAGTATTTTAAATATGCAGTTATATCAATAAACACCTCATCTATAGAATAAGCAAATATATCATCTCTAGATACATATTTTAAATATATATTATATATAGCAGTACTATACTTCATATATTCTCTCATTCTAGGAGGTGCTATTATAAAATCAAGAGCACAATACTCATCACTTAACACTTTATTATTATCATAACTTTTATATTTAAATTTATGACCTTTAATACTCTTTAATCTTTCATTATTAATTTGTTTAACTTTACTCATTACTTCATATAATCTAGATCTTCCAGACAATCCATAACTTTTAAGTGATGGAGTTACTGCAAGACATATAGTTTTTTGTGTTCTTGATAAATCTGCCACTACTAAATTTGTACTAAGAGGATCAAGTCTTCTTTTAACACATTCAACAGAGGCATAAAAACTTTTTAAATCAATACAAGCATATATCCTATTCATATTTCTCCACCAACTAAATTTTAACACGAATATTTGTTTGTTTCAATAATAAAAATAAAAATAATATGTTTTTTTACATATTATTCTTTAATCTTAACTCCAAGCATACCAACTAACATAAAAGATTGATATTTATCTATTATCATACCCTTTAAAGAGTAATTATCTATCACCATGGAATCAAGTTCACAACTAGATAGATCTATTCCATTTAAAGATGTATTGCTAATTTCACTATATGAAAAGTTTACTTCATTAAATATAGTATTTTTTAATTTAGTCTCTAAAAATGTTATATAACTCATATCACTTTTATCACTTAATATATTAGTCATTCTAGCTTCAGAAAAATTAGCATATTTTAAAGTACTATTATTAAACTTAATATCATTTAGTGAAGATGAAATAAAAGAAATACCAATTAATTTACAATTATTAAATTCTACTCTTGTTAAATTTATATAATCAAATACTTTATTTGATAAATCACAATTATTAAATATAACATCTATTAATTCCACTCTATCAAATTCTATATTACTAAAATCTATATTATTAAATATACAAGAATCAATAGTCAAATCATGTATTCTACATTTATTATTAACTGATTCATTATATTTACTATAAAGAAATTCTCTTTCTTCAATAGAGTCCCTTAATAATTTATTATTACACTCTTTAATTTTAGGATCACTTATTTTCATAAACACTCCTACTTATTAATAAAAATTCTACTAATTAAAGTAATTGCTAAAAGAACAGTTAAACCAATAGATATATTAATTCTTATTTGTAGTTTTTTCTTTATTTCTTTAACTCTTTTATTTTTATTTTTTCTAAACAAAATAAAAGTATCTACTAATAAAATAATATATATAACTATTAAAACAACACTTAATATTAACAAAAAATCTGCCATACTTACCTTCCAAATCTTATTAATAATCCAATTATTATTAGAAGAATAATTATAATTATATCTATTCTAATCTTATGATATTTCTTTAAGAATTCTTTTGCTTTATCATAATTATATTTTTCATTAAAATATACCTCATATATCTTATCCAATCTAGTATGAATATACACTTCTACATTATCTGTATTAATTTTATTAATATCTTTAGATTTAACTTTAAAGTAAAATATATTATAAACTGTATTTTTAGATAAAAAGAAAAATAATTTAGCAAAATTCATATTTTTTAAATATATTGCTTCATCATTGATTTCAATAATATTATCTTTATATTCATTAATACTCTCAAGTACTTTTTTATTTTTAGTAACTAATTTAATAATAGTATTCTTTTCGTTCATATTAAAATATGAAAATATATCTTTTAATACTTTTACATTTAAATCAATATTATATTTTATACTTCTATTCATAATTATTACCTTTTATATCAATTATTACATATTCTGAGTAAGTTCCAGTTTTAAAATGTAGAGCCCAGTTAGATATTCCAGAACTAACTATATAATTTGTATTGCCCCTTGTTTCAAGTCCATAAAAAGAATCATTCACCTTTAGTAAACTACCTATATATTTAAGAGGAAATAATTGTCCTCCATGAGTATGTCCACTAAGTACTAAGTCAACATTATTCTTTTCATTTTCATAATCAGTTGGTTGATGATTTAAATCAATTATATATTTTGACTTATCAATATCCTTAACTAAATCCTTAATATCTTTTCTAATATATCTATAATCTTTTCTACCAACAATATAAATGTTATCAGTCACATTAATAACTTCATCTTCTAAAACTATAACATTAGTCTTTTCTAGCTCACTCTTTAAATTAATTGCATTTGAATATCCTAAATCATGATTACCAAATACAAAATATACTCCATATTTAGTTTTTAATTCACTTAATGCCTCACATGAAGAACTAATATCATTTAAAGAAGTACTATCATCTATAAAATCTCCTGTTACTACTACTATATCTGCATCTCTTTTATTTATTTTATCAACATATTCTTTAAACCCACTAGCATTAAATGTTGTTCCTATATGAGCGTCACTTATTTGAATGATTCTAAAATCATTAATATTTTTATTGGTCTTAATTTGATACTTTGTCTCTCTTACATTATATTCTTGATACATTCCATATCCTAAAAAAACAACCGTAAAACATAAAGATAAAATAACACAAATGTTTTTATCTATTTTACCTTTAATAATTTTATTAAATATATTTAATAAAAGCATTATAAAGAATAAATGAATTATTATAATCATTGAGTTTAATACATCAAATGCAAAAAATACAATAACTATCGGTATAAAAGAAATAATCCATTTTCTATATTTATCTTCTATTTTACTAATAAAATTTAGTTTCTGTATATTTTTTGATATATATAATATAGAACAAATAAACAAAACTATCATTAAAAGCATCAAAAGGCCAAACATAATTATCTTATCCCACTAATATTCCCATCTTCATCTATTTTCATATTTAGATAGTTTGATTCTTTAGCAAGCCCTGGCATTGTTAATACACCACCTAAAAGCACAGTTATAAATGAAGACCCATTATATAAATTAATATCACTGATAGTAACATCAAAGTTTTTAGGATATCCAAGAGTCTTTGGATTATCTGTGATTGACATTGGTGTTTTAGATATACAAATATTTAATTTACTATCATTTAATTTGTTTATTTTTTCTTTAACTTCTTTTGAAATATTAATATTTTTAACACCATATTCATTTTTAAGTACTTTTTCTATTTTAGTAATTAATTTATCTTCTTTATTATACATTTCATAATGCTTTTTATTTTTCTTTAATTCTAATACTTTAGAAGCCAATTCTAAACATCCTTTTTCTCCATCTTTAAACATAGTACATTCGTATAATTCATACCCTAGATTTTTAACATAATCTCTTACATACTTTATTTCTTCTTTAGTATCTGTATCAAATTTATTTAAAGCTATTAATAAATTATCCGTATATTTTGACATATTTTTAATATGATATTCTAAATTACAAATACCTTTTTCTAAATTTCCATCTCCATTATATTTTAATGCTTTAATAGTACAATTTAATATAACAGCTTCAGGATATATATTATTTTCTTTACATTTAATATCAAAAAATTTAACAGCTCCCATGTCTGAACCAAAACCAGCTTCAGTAATACAATAATCTCCTAAACTAAGAGCTAGTTTTGTAGCAAGAATTGAATTACATCCATGAGCAATATTTGCAAATGGCCCACCATGTACAAATACTGGATTACCATATCTAGATTGTACAATATTTGGATTAATTGCATCTTTTAATAGAATTGTACAAGCATCTTCTGCTTTTAAATCACGAGCATATATATTATTACCTTTTTCATCAAATCCAACTATTATATTACCTATTCTTCTTTTTAAATCAGATAAAGAAGTAGCTAAACAAAATATAGCCATTAATTCACTAGCTGTAGTAATAACAAATTTATCTCTTAAACTTCTATCATTTACATCTAAGCATCTTTTAACATTTATATTTTTAATACCTAGTTTATTTCCTTGGAATATATGATTATCAACAATAGCACATAATAAATTGTTAGCACTTGTTATCGCATGAAAGTCACCAGTAAAGTGCAAATTAATATTAACTGATGGTTCAATTACACTCTTTCCTCCACCAATAGCTCCACCTTTACGTCCAAATACTGGACCAAGAGATGGTTCTCTTAGCGCACATACGCTACTCGCTCCTAACTTATTCAATGAATCATTAAGTCCTATACTAAGAGTAGTTTTACCCTCTCCATATGGAGTTGGATTAATGCTGGTTACTAATATTAGTTTTCCTTTTTTATTACCCCTATACCTATAATCTATCTTAGCCATGTAATCTCCATAACTAATTAGATCTTTACTTTTAATGCCAAGTTTCTTAACAACAGTACTTATTTTTCTCATATTTATTCCTCCTTCATAGACTAATTATACTATACTTATGTTATAATTAATATATGAAAAAGATAAAAAAGAAAAAATCAAGTAATTTAAAAGTATATATATTATTCTTATTAGTAATAATTATTTCTTTAGCTTGCTACAAAAGATTTGTAAATCCTTCTGATGACTATAAATACCAAAATAATATTATAAATAATACTGATAAAGAAATAAATCCAGAAATTGAAAATTTAATATTAAACTTTTTTAACACATATTATCGTTCTATGAAAGATTTAAAAGAATACGATATGAAGAAATATTATGCAAAAGATTCAGAATATGAATATCTAATAAATAAAACTGCATTAGAATTATTAATTATGTCTCGTACAAAAGAGTTAAATGATTTATCACTTAGAAAAGCATCATATGATATAGAATATACCAAAATAGAAGAAAAAGATAATACTACACATATAGAATTAAAGGAAAATAGCTTCATAGATTTTAAATTTATGGATAGTACTTCTAAAATATATAACATTTTAAATACATTTGATATTATTAAAGAAAATGAAACATATAAAATAAAATCATTCTATAAAGAACAAGGTCAATTTATAATGATAGAAGAACTACTTGAACAAAACTATTCTTTAGACGAAATAAAAGAAAGATATAATAAGATTTATGAAGAAAAATTAGTAAGTCAACAAAAAGATTATGAAGAATACCTAAAAAATGAAAACAAAAAATTTAAAAAGTGTGATAATGAATATGATAGACAATCTTCTATTAGTTATGCTAACAAATATGTAATAGAAAGAAAACATACTGATTACTCAAGTTATGGTGGAAATTGCCAAAACTATGCTTCGTGGTCATTATATGAAGGTGGAATACCTATGGATACAACTGGTAGCTATAAGTGGAAATATTATGGTGATAGTGTAAATGACAGTTCTAATAAAAATGGTAGATCCACTTCATGGACTGGCGTTAATCAATTTTATACTTATGCTAAAAATAATAGTGGATCTGGCCTTTGCAGTGAAGTTGATGTAAACACTTATTATGCAGAAAAAGGGGATATTATTCAAGTAGGTTTTAAAGATATTTATAGTCATACTACTCTAGTAGTTGGAACTGTTAAAAAAGATGATAAAGTAATAGATATATTACTAAACTCAAATACAACTGACTTAGAAAACTATCCATTAAGCGCATATATTTATCCAAATAAAAGATTAATTAAAATACTTGGATGGAATAATTAAAAAGTTCTGTAAAAACAGAACTTTATTTTTTATATAAATAACAATACTCTTCATGAGAATTAACAATACCAATAGCTTGTAAATAAGAATAAATTGTAATAGATCCAACAAATCTCATACCTCTTTTATATAAATCATTTGATATTTTATCAGATAAATCACTTGTAGCTTTACCTACTTCATAATATACTTTTCCATTACTAAATGAACACAAATAATTATAAAAGCCATTATACTCTTCGCAAATATTTTTATATATTTTAGAATTGTTAATACTTGCTTTTATTTTAGCATTATTTCTAATTATTTTTTCATTTGCTAATAACCTATTAATCTTATTTTCATCAAAACTAACTACTTTGTTAATATCAAAATTATCATAAGCAATTTTAAAATCTTCTCTTTTATTTAATATACATTCCCATGAAAGTCCAGCCTGAAAAGTTTCAAGAATAAACATTTCATATAAATACTTTTCATTAGTATTTAATTTACCCCACTCATTATCATGATAATCAACATAGTTTTGATTATTTAAATTACAAAACTTACATCTTTGCATAACTACTCTTCTTTTAAATAATAGTGTTTAATTGGTTTTAAATTAGCATCTAGTTCATAAACTAAAGGATTACCTGTTGGAATTTCTACTCCCATAATATCTTCTTCACTTATATTATCTAAATATTTAACTATTCCTCTCAAACTATTACCATGAGCAACCACTAATACTTTTTTATTATCAAGTAGTGATTTTTTAATATCTGATTTCCAAAAAGGAAGTACTCTTTTAACTGTATCTTTTAAACATTCTGTATGAGGAATGTATTCAGTATATATTTTCTTCATACTTGTATATCTTGGATCATCATCACTCAAAGCAGGTGGTCTAACATCATAACTTCTTCTCCATATATGCACTTGCTTTTCACCATATTTTAAGGCAGTATCTTTTTTGTTTAAGCCTTGAAGTGCTCCATAATGTCTTTCATTTAATCTCCATGATTTAATAACACTAATATCTTTTAAATCTAACTCATCTAAAATATAATCTAGTGTTTTATTAGCTCTTTTTAATACAGAAGTGTAAGCTATATCAAAAGTATAGCCTTTCTCTTTTAACGCCTTTCCTGCCTCAATTGCTTCTTTAATACCATTTTCAGATAAATCTACATCTGTCCATCCAGTAAATCTATTTTCTAAATTCCACTGACTTTCTCCATGTCTTACTAAAACTAACTTAATCATTTACTTCACCACTATTCCTTTTTTCTCTTCTTTTAATAATAGTAGAATATATTAGTATTATAAATCCACAAGTTAATAAAGGTATATAAAATGAAAATGTTCTAGTAAGTAACATACCAACATTAGCAAAACTTACATTAAATATTGTATTAAACATATCATATAACATATTTTCTGAAAGCCAAGCACCACCTGGTAATGGTAATACTTCAATTGCAACTTGAACTGTTATTTGAATAGTTAATAAATCAATATAACTATATTCACTAAATCCAAGGGCTTTATATACTACATACGCGATTGAAAACAATAGTAATCTTTGTATAAAAGTAATAAAAAACGTTTCCCATAAAACTTTTTTATTTGCTTTTAATACCTCTATTTCACTATTATATTTTTCAAGAATAGTATCTATATCTTTATTAGCTATTTTATTTTTTATGAATTTTATATTTTTACCAAATTTATAAACAACTGATATTATTTTTTTTACTACCTTTTTATTAAATAATAATAGTAATCCAGATAAAATAATAACTAAGTCAAATAAAAAGCCCAAAAATATAAACATTAAATAAACAAAATCATTACTAAAAACATAACTACTTCTAAAAATTAAAATTATTATTGATAAAACTAATAATACTATTTTAAAATATATTGTATTTAAAATTAAAACAATATAACTTGTTTTAACTGGAATTTTATCTTTAGTCATATAATATAACTGAACAGGTTGTCCTCCTGTAGACGAAGGAGTAATACCGCTAAAATAAAACTCTATCATTGAATAAAGCATACCTCTTTTAAGAGATATTTTTTTATGAAAAAGATTTAACATCTTTTTCATATATAAACCTTGTAATACAAAATATAACGCTATTATAGATACACCTATTATGACATAATAAAACTTAATATTTCTAATACTACTAGAAATAATTCTAAGAGATCCTTTATCATAAATACTATAAAATGTAGCTAGTATTATTAAAATTAGAATCAAAAACATAATTATATAATTCTTTTTACTTTTAATAATTATCACTCCCACAAATACTATTTTAACATATATTTACTTCTTAATATTATTTTATTATATAACTTAACACATATTCTATAACAAAGAACCTTCTTTTTTATATTCAATAGATTTGTCTATTATATGAAATAAATTTGTAAAAATATATGTACATACTCTTAATATTAATAATGAACTAGAAGCTAATACAAATGTTAATAGGAAACTTGTAATATTTAACTCTAGTAAGTTAAAGAAACTTGGATAAAACAATACTGCTATTAAAAATGCTGTAGATAATGTAATAACCAATATTTTTCTAATTAAAGTAAATGGTTTACATATCTTAATTAAAAATATCATGCCAATTGTTGCAGTTAAATAAACTGAAATAGTACTTTGCATTAAATAACTAATATTAGCAACATTAGCAAATACTGAAACAATTGCAATATTATATAAAACCGTTATAGCTGCTGGTAAACTCTTAGCAACAATTTTAATTAAAAAGTTACCTTTAACAAGTTCATTATTAGGTTCAAGTCCAAGAACAAAAGATGGAATTCCAATTGTAACTTGTGTAATTAGTGTTAATTGTATTGGAATAAAGAAATACTTTTGTGGAACTAAAACACTAAATAGTATTAATAAAATTGTATATATTGTTTTAACTAATAATAATGATCCACTTCTTTCAATATTATTAATTGTTTGTCTACCCTCTTTTACTACATTAGGTAAACTATTAAAGTCATCATTTAATAGTATTAACTGACTTACGTTTCTAGCAGCGTCAGTTCCACTTTTAACTGAAATAGCACAATCACTTTCTTTAAGTGCCATTACATCATTTACTCCATCTCCCGTCATCGCAACAGTATGACCCTTACGTTTCAAATATGAAACAATCCATTTCTTTTGCTCTGGTTTTACTCTTCCAAATACTTGATAATCTTCAATTATATTTTCAATTTCCTCTTTACTTAAATCACCAATATCAATACCTTTTACATTAGTTAAATCAAGTTTCTGTGCAATTGAAACAACTGTTTTAGAGTTATCTCCAGAAATAATCTTAACATCAACATTATTTTCTCTAAAAAACTTAAGAGTTTCTTTAGCATTGCTTCTAATAACATCTTCAAGTAATACAAAACCAATAATATCTATTTTACTAATACTTTTATCAAGTTTAGATTTTTTCATTCCAAGTGCAACTACTCTATATGAAGAACTATACTCCTCTACTACCTTATTTGCTTTTTCATTTCCTATTACAGAAGGCGCTCCTAAATATAAAGAATAATCATCAAATTCAAGAGCACTATATTTTCTTTCAGATGAAAAATAAATTTGATCGTTTACACTTAATTTATTACCATTATACTTCTCTTTAATTGCTTTAATAGTAGGATTTATGTCTTCCATAGAAGATGCATATATAGTCAAATAATGCTCTAAATCATTTTTCTTATGAGAAGGTGCTGGTATTATATCAACTATTCTCATATTACCCTCAGTTAGTGTTCCTGTTTTATCTAAGCATAATGTATCTACTCTAGCTAGAGTTTCAATTGCATATAACTGTTGTACCAAAACCTTACAACGATACAATTTAATAACTCCAACTGCCATAACTGAACTAGTAAGTAAAACAAGTCCATTTGGTATCATACCAATAATAGCAGCTACTGTTGTAAATACACTTTCATGTAATGAAGATGTAACTTTATATTGAGTGTATAACATAATAATACCAATAGGAATTATTAATATTGATAATACTTTTAATAGTTTTTCAAAAGATGACAAAATCACTGAATTAACAGGTTTATCATATTTGGCTTCACTAGATATTTTAGAAATATAATTGTCTTTTCCTACATTAATTACTCTACATATAGCACTTCCTGATACTACAAATGAACCAGATAAAATATTATCATTTTTACTCTTAGCTATAGAATCAGATTCACCAGTTATGCAAGATTCATTTACTTCAACATTACCATCTAATATAACAGCATCTGCAGCTATTTGATTACCAGATTTATAAATAACTATATCATCTTTAACTAAATCATATATGGATATTTCTTTTTCTTGTCCATCTCTTCTAACTAACACTTTAGATTCATTAATAATCGATAAATTATCTGTTATTTTTTTAGATATTAACTCTTCTACTGTACTAATAATTGAGTTTACTACAATTACACCCATGAATAAACAATTTTTAAGTGCATCAAGAACATCTCCATTTAAATAACCAGAAATAAAAACAGCAAGTCCCAAAGCTAAGTTTAAAAAATTAAAATAATTAAAAAAGTTATCTTTTATTATTTTACCTACTGTCTTAGTTTTAGGAGTATCATCATAATTAACTAGATTTTTGTTTATTCTATCTTGAATTTCTTTTTCACTTAATCCATTTAGTTCCTCTTTTTTCATATCTAAACACTCCTAAAATAGTATAACACAAAAAAACTAAGAATTAAATTCCTAGTTAAAAAATACTGTATTCATAAATGCATCTTTATATGAATTAATATCCTTATCAGACATAAATGTTATCGTATAAGAATCAGTTTCTCTTTGATGTGCATAAACAATCATTTTTTTATTATCTTTACTTTTGCCTTCATAAACATTCCATTCTTTACTATTGATCTTTTTTATGTCCTTAAATTTAACACTACTTGATTTCATAGCATCATCAAGAATTCTATTTTCAAAATATGAAATAGCAACTCTAACTACCAAATCACTACCATCCATATAATCCATAATACAATAAGTTCCTAAGTTATTATAAGTTGATTTACTTGAATACTTAAATGTCATTGAATTTAATGTACCTGTAGTATCAAGAGAAATATCATATTTGTCTATTTTTACGTTCAAAACATCACTCATAACTTCACCTGGTTTTGGTTCATTACTCTTTTTTTCTTTACCACAACCAACTAAAAGAAATAAGGATATTATCATTATTAGTGCTAAAAGTATCTTCTTCATTTATATCACTCCTATTAAAATTATATCACATGAATCAAATACATTAATAAAAAACTCTGAATAATTCAGAGTTTTTATATTAATAAACTGAACAAATCCAACCTTGTTTTTCAAAAGATGTTTTAACTTCAGTAAGTTTACCTTTTGACTGCTCTAATAGTTTTGGAGCACTACCTTCAACTATATAGTTTGTACCTTGCAATTGTTCTTTACAATCATTCATACCAAGTGTATCTTTAATAGAATCTGTTGAACATAAATTAGCACTAGCAAATGCTTTTCTTTGTTCTTCATTATACTCAGATAAGTCATAAACATATTTAACACCAAGTTTTACTAATGTATCATTTTCAAAATATAATGACATATCTGTATTAAAGTTAACTGAGCCTTCTGTACCCTTACTACAAACTAAAACTGAATTAGTTACCTTAGGTTCCTCAACTTGTTGTTCTTCTTGCTTTTGATTTTGTGTTTTACCACATCCAACTAATAAAAGACAAGCAAATAAACATAATAATATTTTTTTCATAATTCCCTTCCTTTAAGATGATTATACCCAATGTAAAGTAAAAATGTCAATTATAGACACACAACTTGACTTAAAAATATACTCTCAATCTTATCTTCAACATTTATAGTAGTAAATCAATATGCATAAATATCGTTTTTATTAAATACTAATCTTACCCTTAGAAAAATCTTTTAATACATTAATTAGTTGAATTTTTTCTGCTTTTTGAACACGAGCAGATACATCTTCAGGAGTATCTTTTTTATAAACTCTTACTTTAGTTTGAGCAATTATTTTTCCTTTATCATATTCTTCATTTACAAAATGTACTGTAGGCCCAGTTTCTTTTTCATGATTTTCTACTACTGCTCTATGAACATTCATCCCATACATTCCCTTACCACCATATTTAGGTAATAATGCAGGATGTGTATTAATAATAGTAAAATCCCTAATTACATTAATAGGAATCATTTTTAAATAACCAGCAAGTACTACTAAGTCAACATCAGATTCTTTAAGCTTAGAATATAATTCATCTTGATCTTTATAATCTTTTAATACATAATTATAAATTCCTGATGCCTGAGCTCTTGTTAATCCATAAGCTTCTTTGGTATTAGATATTACTATTTTAATTTTTGCATTTAACTCTTTATCTTTAATTGCATCAATAATTGATTGAAGGGTTGTCCCATTACCAGAAACTAACACAGCTAACTTTAATGTTTTCTTTTCCATATCTACTCCTTATTATTCTTAAAATCAGTATTTCTCATGGTCTTAATTATTAAGTTTAAAAAATACCTCTATTATTATAGCGCTATTATAACAAAAGAAAGACTAGTTTTTCTAGTCTTTTGTATTCTAATTATTTTTTCTAAAATAAACTTTTATAACTTCTATTATCAAAAATAATTATTTGAGATTTTTTTAAAATACTTATTTTCACTAATTTTACTACAAATAAATAGTATAAATTTAGTTAGATATTTTAATATTATAGAAGCTATAATTACTATAATAAAACACTTTATCCATAATAAATTACTATTATTAAGATCTCCTTTGTTTATTTTATCACTGACTATTTCAAATATAAAAGTATGAACTAAATATAATTCAAAAGTATTTTTACCAACAAAATTCATAAAATTAATTATACGTTTACCAATATTTTTATTTTCTATTATCGAACATAAAAATGAAATACAAATACACAATCCAGGAACAATAAGTATAAATGGATACCAATGTAAACCATAACTCCACAGATATTTTTCATAATGTATATAACAATATTTAAGAATTATTAATCCAATTACCATACTAATAATAAGTGAAATAATCATTGGTTTAGATAATGTATAATTCTTTTTCATTGATAATTTAGCACAATACATTCCCATAAAAAATAGTGGTAATCTTGTAATCATAATAATTAAATTATTACATCTAACAAATGGAATTGAAAAAAGAAGTAACAATAATATATATGAAACAACACTTAAATTCTTCTTAATTCTATTAGTGTGAGAATAAATATATGGAGCTAAAAAATAGAATAACCATATACAACAAATATACCAATTAAATGAATTTCCCTTAAATGTAAAAGTTTGAACACATAATATATTTCCTATAATAGCACTTATACCTATACCTTTATGAAGTTTTTTATATACAATAAAAACAGTTAAAAAGCACCAGAAAGTAGGCATTAGTTTATCAAACCTTCTCTTTAAAAATCTATTTGGATCAGAATCTTTACTTAAAGAATAATAGCATCCTAACCCTGATGCAAAGATAAATATATCTACTCCACCATAACCAATACTTTTAATAAAATCTAGTGTCGAATTTGGAATTTTAACCATAGAATGAAATAAAATAACCCATAAAATAGCAAAAGCCATCCAAACACTTCTATATTTTATAATTTTATCTAATTTCATATACTACCTCATTTTTATTAATTAATGACAAATCAATTTACCAGTATTAGAATCAGATCCATATATAGTGCAGCTTGTTTCATAATGTAAACTTGTATAACCAGAAGTTTTTGTATTTCCATTATAGCTTCCATCTGTACATACATACGTATGTCCATCAGAAATATATCTGCATTGATTAGAAGCAAATATTTGATTTAAAATACCTATATTACTAGAATGATATCTTCCATCTACAGAACCTTCAATACAATATATTTTATTATCTTTTAGAATACAAGAATATGCTCTTGATATTTTGTTTCCTGATAATACAAAACCAAAAAAATTATGTCTTTGTTTACCACCACTTGTTTTTATATTATTAATATCTGTGGTATATTCACTTTCAGTTATTGTTGAACCAATAAACTTTTCTTCGCTTAAATATGAATAAACACACCCATCACAATTAATTACTTTCTCTATTGTTACTTTCCCTTCATTATATGGTTGATTCTCTTCATTATCTAATTCTATTATTTCATCACCATCTATAATATATTCTTCTTGTTTTTCACTTGGATTTGCTTTTTCTTCTTTTTTAGGTGTAACAGTTTCATTACCAGTTGAATCTTTTAATTGTTCTTTACTTCCACATGCAGTTAAACCAAAAATCATAAATATAGCTAGCAAAGTAATAAATATTTTTTTCATAAACTATTCCTCCTCTTCAGCAAGAGAATAAGTCATTTTATCTATATGTATCTTAAAGTATTGCTTTTGACCTTCAGGGTTTTCTAAAATAACTTTGGTATCACCTGGTTTCTTAAAAGAAGCATGTATACAATAAGCCTCTATATTCTTTTCATATTCAATACTTAAATCTCCATATTCAGAATTTTCTAAATATGCCTTATATGTATTATCATAAACAAAAGTTTCACTACTACATTTTAAAATAGTATCATATGTAGATGGTTTAAGCATTGGTTCTAATCCAAATGCTATCATTATAATTATATTCATAGTAAGTGCAATATATTTTAACTTTTTATCTTTAAATAACAATAATGGATACATTATAAATGAAACAATTATAAATAATGTATTAATAAGATGTTTTGGAAAAGAATACTTTATATTTATAATAGTTTGAGCAAATCCCATTCCAAGTAATATCATTACTGGTAACAATATTAATACTCCATACCATTTATTCTTTTTAATATAGTATCCTATATATCCCATAGGTAAACAAAATAAAGTCCAAATAAACCAAGGCTTATAATAAACAAATAAATCCCAACCCATGGATTTAAATGGTACTTCACATAAATAGATTACTGGCTGACTTATAAGAAAAAAAACGAAACATTTTAACGCTGAATCCTTATTGGATTTAGAGTTCATTATTATAAATATTCCACAAAATATCCAAAAATCAAAATATGTAGCAATATCAGTTACAGTTGTATCAAATAGTGAAGGCACACTATTTAATAATCCAACTGCTGCTCCAATTAAAAATGCACTTATTATTACAAACTTCCATGTTAAGTTAATTCCACCAAATAATTTTTTCATACACATCTCCTTAAATATTATATCATCTATTAATTTAATAATCAGTATTTAATCTATTTTCAATAATCTCACCTTTGATTTTTGTTATTCTTTCTAGATCTTCAATTGTAAAGCCCAGTACCCTAGCTAGATGATTTAACTCAACTAATACTCTTTTTATTTCATCTTTAGATGGCTTTTTTGAAATATCACTAGAACATTTATACAAATTTAATAAAGATTCAATTAAATCACCACCTAGTGACTTAGGAAACTCTTCATCTAATGATATACCTGTAATATTACAAAAATATAGTGTCATAAAAAGACAATCAATATATTCTTCTAATACTTTTTCTCTATCACCCGCATTTTTTGTAGACCAATATTTAAAACATCTGGTTTCGTTTGCTAACTCACCTAGTTCTACTAATAACCCTAATCTGTTCTTACGAATTATCTCCTCATTCTGACCATAATTCTTAACAAATAAGTCATCTAAGTATTTTGTTATTTTATATATATTGCTTAAGTCAAACACATTATCAACTCCTATTAAAATTATATCATAAAAAAATACAAATTTATTATAATTCTAATAAAAACACCTACATCATTTAGCACAAAAAAACTGAAGTTGCAAGAAATACTTTTACCATTTTTTACAACTCCAGATAATTTAAAAATATTTATTACTCATGTTCTAATATATTTTTAATTCCAGCTATTTTTGTAATAATTAGAGAAACTATATTTATAATTAATAAAATTAGAATTACTATCCAATAAATACTATCATAACTAAATGAGATTTTTTTAAATAGCCATGGATATGCAATGATATAAACTATTACCATTATAAATGTACAAATTCCCATAGATATAAATGTATTATAATTTTCTCTTAATGCATTATTTTCATCATCCCAATATAATCTTGGCTGTACAGAGTCTATATAAACTCCTATTAAACACACAAGTGATATTGATATCATACTAAGTAGTAATAGTTCTAGTATTGTAATAAAACTAAGATCTAGCATAATATAAATTATCAATAGGTAAATATTTACCCCTAAGAATGAAATAATAAACCCAATTAAATATTTAATAAACCATTGTACCTTATATGATAGCGGTATATATTTTATAAATTCAAAATTCTTACCCTCTCTAGAAAATGCAGTGGCTGCAATACTATTCATTGATGAAACTAACACAGAAATAATGAATACAAGTAACATTATTGTTAATTGTGTTTTTACATCTCCAGTAGCAAGTAATCCCTTAATTTTATCTATACTATAATCAATAGAACTAATTTGATACAAAGCATAAATAATAACTGGCCATATTACATTTATAATCATACAATTTATTAAAAAACTAGGTGTTCTTAATAATATTTTAAACTCTTTAAGTAAATATGAAACTATTACATTTTTCTTCTTAGATTTCTTTATTATATTTGTTGATGATTTATTTGTATTATTATTTTTACTTGTTAAATCTATTACACTATTATAATATACTTTCTTTGTTATTATTATAAATAGTACTATATAAATGGTATTTATAAGTAAATATTCTAGTAAGCTTATTATACTTCCATTAGTAAGTGTATTAATAAACATACCTATATGTGGGAATATAATATTCATAACATTTAAGAATCTATGATCTCCATTTACAAAATTTTGTAAATATACTTCAAAATTGAAATCCTTGATTTGATTTATAAATAAACACAATAATATAATTAAAATAATTACAAAAATTATTGATATTTTTTTAACATTTTCTTTATTTCTAATAAACTTAGTAAAATGCATTATTAATAAACAAATTATTGCAGTATATATCATTGGTATTAATGGTATAGTTAGTATTTCTATTATTGATAATATTACATTTATAAAGCCTAAATTAAGTGCATATACATATCCAATAATACCAGCTATAATTACTGCTACTTGCATAACACTTTCTACTATAAAACATATAGTAAACTTAGACAAAACTAATTCTACAGGTTTTAAAGGAAGTGGTAATAATTTTTCAATATCATTACTAAAGAATAATTCATTTAAAACAAATGAAAAACTAAATACAAATGTAAATATACACAATATATAACACATTATTTTTAAACCTATACTTTCATAATTAATATCAACTAATTTTATAGTTGTATCATATATGAAAGAAGCACTTATTATTAAGAAAGGAATAGCTACAAATAGTATTGTAAAAAACAGTAGAATTCTATATATATGCTTGTTCTTTTTACTATTTGAATTTACTCTTCTTAAAGACTTTAAAAATGCTTTTGTAAGAGATAAATAATTACTCATTTTTAAGTACCTCTAAAAACAATTCTTCAAAATTTTTCTTTTTATATTTTTTACTTAAATTATCTAAGGTTCCATAATATATTATTTTACCTTCATCAATAATAGCTATTTCATCACATAGTTTTTCAGCAACTTCAAGAACATGTGTTGAGAAAAAAACTGTATTACCATTTTTAGCATGTTCTTTCATCATTTTCTTTAATACAATAGCACTCCTTGGATCAAGACCAACCATTGGTTCATCAAGAATCCAAACTTTTGGTGAGTGAACAAGAGCCGCTACTACCATCATTTTTTGCTTCATACCATGTGAATATCCTTGCATTGGTTTATCTAAAATATCAGTTAATTCAAATTCTTTTGTTAAATAACTAATTCTCTCTTTTCTTGTTTTTTCATCAATATTATATATATCAGAAATAAAATTAATAAACTCAATACCGGTTAGTCTCAAAAACATATCAGGATTATCAGTTATATAGCCTATATCTTGCTTTACCTCTATTGGTTTTTCTGCAATATCAAGGCCATTAATTATTATACTTCCCTTATCAGGCTTTAATATACCTGTCATCATTTTAATTAATGTTGTTTTACCTGCTCCATTTAAACCAATAAATCCAATAATTTTACCATCTGGTATATCAAGAGATAAATCTCTTATTGCTTTAATTTTATTGTTATATGTTTTTGTTACCTTTTTAATTTCTATCATACACATTCTCCTAACTTAATTTAATAATACTATATATTTTATATTATTTCAATTTTTGATTGCATAATAAAACTCTGAATAAAAAATCAGAGTTATTAACAATTTGGTATAAGGTGCCATCCCTATTTAAATAAATGTCGATTCCTTATTCCATTACTTTTGTATTAATATATAAAGTGTATCCTAAACACATAGTAATTAATATAATGCTGCTAAATAAACTACTTTGGCCTGTAGCAAAAATACTTAGTGAATTAAATACTCCATGAAATATAATACATGGAATTATGGATTTACTCTTATAAAACACTATTACTAACATATAACCAATTGCTATTGCATAAAAAACTTGTAATAATGTAGAAATAAAAGCAGCTCCATTTAAGAGATTAACTATATGACCTATTCCAAATGTAATAGAACTAACTATAATTGCACTTTTTAAATTGTCTTTTTCCATCATCTTAAATAAGAATCCCCTAAAAATCATTTCTTCTAAAAAGCCAATATTAAGCATAGTTAATATATGGATTATTATTTCATTAGATGAATTGTTAACATGAATACCATTTCTTAAATTAAATAATGAAATAATTATTAAAGGTATAAAATATAAATACTTTTTTGGATCTTTGACTTTAGTAATTCCATATGTTTTTACTCCCTTAATTGATACAATTAAAACTATTATAAGAATTGATAAAATAGTATTAAATATAACAGATTTAATACTTGTATAACCATAGTTTTGCATTAAATAAGAATTTGCTACAACATAAACAACTATTAATGCAATAGTAAATAAAGTTTCATTTTTTTTAAATATCTTTTCCACACCATCATCTCCACTATTAATTATATCGTATATTAAATGCAAAGGAATTTGGTTCCATACTTAATATAACATTTTGATTATTACCAACTTTTAGCAGGTATACTCTCATAACTAATACACTTATCACCTACTAATTTAGTATTTTCTCCTTTGCAATAATATCCACTGCTTTTTTCAGCTTTAACTTTATAATCAATACACTTACTATCTTCATATATAGAATATCCTTCAGCGCAATATCTATATGCAAAGGCTTGTTTAGTTTCATATAAAACGCATTTATCTCCCTCTAATTTTCTATCATCTTGACACTTATATTCTGAAACATAAGCATCTTTGTAGTTCTTTATACCACAAGGTTCATCTTGACTATTTTTAATTTTGCCATCTGGGCAAACCCATTCATAAGGTTTTGCTTCATAGCATCTTCCATTACGCATGATATCAGAATTCAAGCACTTACCATCTATAGTGGGTTTACTTGGCCCTTGATAACATTTGCCATTTATTTTTTCTACACATGCAGATTTTGGATATATTACTGAATCATTATTAATACATACATATTTATTTCCCCCTGATTCAGCTGGTATGTTTAATACATCACTTAATAATGTTAATTTGCCACTTTGACATGAATATTTTACAGGCTCTGCTGCAGTTTCTTGAATACGTATACATTTATCACCTTCCAATTTTTCACCATTATCACAGCGATAAACTCCCTTTTTTTCTAATATTGGAAAACTTTTATAGCAAGTTCCATTTATTTCTTCATAATGTTCAGGACATATCATTCCTTTTGAAGCTGCCTTACTACTTGTTTCCTTAATACACCAAGAACCATCTAATTTATAATCACCTTCACAATACATTCCTGATTCTTTCATTTCTTTTAATTCTGAAACTGATTTATCAAATGTTTTATCGATACTCAACTCTTCACTATCTTTAATGATAGATTTAATATAAGATATTTTAGCAGGATTAACATTTTCTTTCTTAGCAAGTTCTATATCTTCTTTAGTTATTTCTTCTATAACAACTAAATCGAGATGAACTCCTTCGTCCTTAAAAGAATCTTCTAATATTGGTGGTAAATCATTAACATTAATATTTCCATCAGCATAAATAATAATGCCCATATTATCATAATTAGAATTAACATAATTATTTTCAACTACTTTTGTTGCTAATAAATCGAAGAATTCTTCAATTGTTTTATTTTTATATTCACTTGATAATATTTTCTTTGCATCACTATTAACTGCCTTAACATTAATAACTTTATTATCTTTGTCTAGATTTACTTTAATACTTGGATTGATATCTAATGTTATAGTGGAAACCACTTTTTTATTTAGTGCAAAAAATAATATAATCCCAATTACCAATACACAAATAATAATAGGTATAATAACTTTCTTTTTCATATCTAACCACCTATGATAATTATATCACAAGTTTTAACTATTTTAAGATTATTATTTATATTCTTAACTAAGGCATTTAAAAACTCTGACATTGTCAGAGTAATTATCAATTTGGTACTTGCAAACTAAATATATTTGACTAGGTGTCACATAAAAAGGAATTCGAGTTCCACACTCAATATAACACAAATAACCAAAAAGTCAAAATCATAATATCTTAATATTCCGATTATTTTATTTTATAAACTGCTACTAAATTATATTCATTTTCGTGATCATCTTCTACATATAATTCTTTGTTATATATAATGCTATTCTTCTCTAAACATAATTCTAGAAAACATATAAATATACCGATATCTATTTGATTATAATAAATAACCCTATCTTTTGGCATGATGCCTCTTTTTCCTTCTTTTCGATATCTATATATCTTTAATTCATTGTTTGATGATTCAACTCTCCATGGTTGTGTATTACATGCACTAGGAGTAAACCTAACTATATTAGCAATATCTAAATAACTGTTACCTTCCCATATTTCAGATAAATTTTTTCTTTTAGTTTTAAACATATCTTTTCTAAATTTATCAGCTGAATCTATTTTTGCAATTGCTATCATAATAACAAAACTTAATCCGTCTAATTCTTTTTCATCAACTTTTCCTATTCCAAACCATAATGTGCCTATATTTTTTGATACTAAATAAAGATCTAATTGTTCTCCTAAATAACCTATATTTTGTAAGTAATTATCTTTCTTTTCTGAATAAAACAATATGCAATATTCTTGTCCTCTTTTACAAGTAGTTGAATCTTTAACAATT
>JAEEGL013495401.1_pt1 | contig 48538 bp, 48 predicted proteins | sample 9134231 | NCBI WGS metagenome assembly JAEEGL01 (sample SAMN16246548, study PRJNA631951) | gut metagenome | biome: gut microbiome; feature: rumen; material: fiber-attached | host: Bos | place: Iran: Karaj | collected 2018-10 | reverse complement strand
TTCCACCTTGACCAGGTGCTTCACTTTGAAAATCATGCCGCGGGTGCAGGCATTGTCGGGCTTGACGACCGAGCTGCCGGTCTTGTGGAGGCCGAGGGCCTTCACGGTGGCCTGCTGGTCCTTGAGAGCCCCGATGGTGCTCTTTACGAGAGTAACTTTAAGGTTTGCCATTATCGTTTCCTCCCTCAGTTAAGGATCTCGTCAACGGTCTTGCCGCGCAGGCGAGCGATCTGCTCTGCGGTGCGAAGCTGTGCAAGGCCGTTCAGGGTCGCCTTAACGCAGTTTGCGGGGTTGTTGGAACCGTAGCTCTTGGTACGGATGTCCTTGATGCCGACGGACTCGAGCACGCTGCGGACGGGACCACCAGCGATAACGCCGGTACCGGGTTCAGCGGGAAGCATCCTGACGTGGCCCTTGGAGAACTTGCCTTCGACTGCGTGGGGGATGGTGGTCCCGACGATGGGGACGGTGATGAGGTGGCGCTTCGCATCCTCGACGCCCTTGCGGACTGCCTCGGGGATCTCGGCGGCCTTACCCATGCCGACGCCAACGCGGCCCTTCTCATCGCCGACGACGATCAGAGCGGAGAAACGGAAGATCTTACCGCCCTTGACGACCTTTGCGACGCGGTTGACGGAGACGAGCTTCTCTTTGAATTCCGGAACTTCCGGAGTGTAATTACGCCTATTCTGCATCTTGTGCCTCCTTAGAATTCCAGTCCGCCCTTGCGAGCGCCGGCTGCGAGCTCCGCAACACGACCGGTGTAGAGATAACCGCCGCGATCGTAGACGACCTTGGTGATGCCCTTCTCAAGAGCGCGCTTGGCAACGGTCTCACCGACGATGAAAGCCGCTTCCTTCTTGTTCTTGCCCTCGAGCTGCGCCTTTACGGAAGCCTCGACGGTGGAAGCCGCGGCAAGGGTGTTGCCGACGGTGTCGTCGATGATCTGAGCGTAGATGTGGTTCAGGCTGCGGTAAACATTCAGGCGGGGACGCTCGGCATTGCCGTTGATGTAGCGGCGCTGACGGTAGTGGCGCTTGGTGCGCTTTGCATTTTTATCAAGCTTGCTGATCATAATGATTCTTTCCTCCCGATTACTTACCGGTCTTGCCTTCCTTACGGATAATGGTCTCGTTCTCGTACTTGATACCTTTACCCTTGTAAGGCTCGGGCGGACGGACCTCGCGGATCTCCGCGGCGATCTGGCCGACCTTCTGCTTGTCGATACCCATGACGGTGATCTTGTTGGGAGCGGGGACATCGAAGGTGATGCCGTCGCCCTCGGCGAACTCAACGGGATGGGAGTAGCCGACGTTCAGGACCAGCTTGTTGCCGGTCTTGGCTGCTTTGTAGCCCGTACCGTTGATCTCAAGCTTCTTCTGGAAGCCGGTGGTGGTACCGACGACCATGTTGTTGATGAGCGTACGGGAGAGACCGTGCAGGGAACGATCCTCTTTTTCGTCGCTGGGACGCTCGACCTTGATGATGCCGTTTTCCTCGGTCATCTTGATCCGGGGATTGATCTTCTGGCTGAGCTGACCCTTGGGTCCCTTTACGGTAACGGTGTTATCGTCAGAAACCGTGATTGTCACTCCGGCAGGAATGGTGATCGGAAGTTTTCCGATTCGAGACATTTTGCACCTCCAAAATTATTTCAGTTAGTATTATCGCCGTCCGACCTCCGCCGGGCCGCGCCCGGCAGGATCGGTATTAGCTTAAGTTGGTTACCGGGGAAGCCCCGGCGGTAAAGCCCTGCTTTACCAGATGTAGGCGAGAACTTCGCCGCCTACGCCGACTTTCCTAGCCTCGCGGTCGGTCATGATGCCCTTCGAGGTGGAGATGATTGCGATGCCGAGGCCGTTGAGCACCTTGGGGATGTTGTCCTTACGGGCGTAGACGCGCAGACCGGGCTTGGAGATGCGCTTGAGGCCGGTGATGACCCTCTGACGGTTGGGACCGTACTTGAGGGTGATGTTCATCATCTTCTCGACGCCGCCTTCGGAGACGGTGTAGCCCTTGATGTAGCCTTCATTGAGGAGAATATCCGCAATAGCGAGCTTCATGTTGGACACGGGGACCTCAACGGTGTCGTGCTTGACGACGAGGGCGTTGCGGATCCTGGTGAGCATATCGGCAATGGGATCTGTTACGAGCATTGTACTTTCCTCCTTGATTACCAGCTGGCCTTGCGAACTCCGGGGATCTCGCCCTTGTAGGCGAGCTCGCGGAAGCAAACGCGGCAGATACCGTACTTACGGAGCACGGAATGGGGCCTGCCGCAGATACGGCAACGGGTGTAAGCCCTGGTGGAGAACTTGGGAGCAGCCTGCTGCTTGTTCTTGAGTGATGTCTTTGCCATTACTGTGTTCCTCCCTTATTCGTTGGTGCCGAAAGGCATGCCGAGGAGCCTCAGCAGCTCGCGGGCTTCTTCATCGGTCTTGGCGGTGGTAACGAAGATAACGTCCATGCCGCGGACCTTGTCGACGTCGTCATAGTTGATCTCGGGGAAGATCAGCTGCTCCTTGAGGCCCATGGCGTAGTTGCCGCGGCCGTCAAAGCTGGTGTCCGACACGCCGCGGAAGTCGCGGACGCGGGGCAGGACGATGTTCATGAGCTTGTCGGCGAAGTAGTACATGCGGTCGCCGCGGAGGGTGACCTTTGCGCCGACCTTCATGCCCTGGCGGACCTTGAAGTTTGCGACGGACTTCTTTGCCCTGGTGACGACGGGCTTCTGGCCGGCGATCAGGCCGAGCTCTTCGACTGCTGCGTCGATGCCCTTTTCGTTGTCCTTATCGGAACCGAGACCCATGTTGAGCACGATCTTCTCGAGCTTGGGGATCTCCATCGGGTTCTTGTAGCCGAACTTCTCAACGAGCTGAGGTACGATCTCCTTGTACTTGACGCGGAGACGGGCGGGCTCGGTAAACGGCCTGGCTTCCTCAGCAACTTTCTTCTTCTTGGCGGGAGCCTGTGCGCTTTCTTTCTTTGCCACTGTTATTTACCTCCTCAGTCGATGTTCTTGCCGCACTTCTTGCAGACGCGGACCTTGATGGTCTTGCCGCCCTTCTCGATGAAGGTGTGGCCGACGCGGGTGGGCTTCTTGCAGCTGGGGCACACGAGCATCACGTTGGAAACGTGGATGGTGCCTTCCTGCTCGATCCTGCCGCCGCTCTCGCCCTGCTTGCGGGGCTTGGTGTGACGGATGGTCATGTTCCTGCCCTGAACGACGATGCGCTGAGCGGAGGGGTAGACCTTGAGGACCTTACCGGTCTTGCCGGCGTCCTTCATATTGTCGCCGGTGATGACCATGACGGTGTCGCCGGTACGAATATTCATCTTACTGCTCATAATTTCCTCCTCTTACAGCACTTGGGGCGCGAGGGACACGATCTTCATGTAGTCCTTCTCACGAAGTTCCCTTGCGACGGGCCCGAAGATACGGGTGCCGCGGGGCTGCTTCTGATCGTTGATGATGACGGCTGCGTTGTCGTCGAACCTGATGTGGCTGCCATCGGGACGATGGACGCCGGTCACGGTGCGGACGACGACTGCCTTGACAACATCCTTCTTCTTGACTGCGCCGCCGGGGGATGCGCTCTTTACAGAGGCAACGATGACGTCGCCGATGCTTGCGAACTTCCTCTTGGAGCCGCCAAGAACGCGGATGCACATAATTTCCTTGGCGCCGGAGTTATCGGCTACCTTTAACCTGGTTTGCGGTTGAATCATGCTGTCCTCCTTGCGGCTTACTTAGCCTTCTCAATGATCTTGACGAGACGCCAGCGCTTATCCTTGGAAAGCGGGCGGGTCTCCATGATCCTGACGGTATCGCCGATACCGCACTCGTTGTTCTCATCGTGAGCCTTGACCTTGAGGGTGTGGTTGACCATCTTGCCGTAAAGCGGATGACGGACCTTGGTCTTGACTTCAACGACGATCGTTTTATCCATCTTATCGCTGGTCACGAGACCAACGCGGGTCTTGCGGAAGCCCCTGACGGGAGCATTGTTCATTTCCATTTAAGTATCCTCCCTTAATTACGCACGCTCGTTGATAAGAGTCTTGACCCTTGCGATATCGCGCTTGCATTCCTTCATCAGCATGGGGTTTGCGAGCTGGCCGGTCGCGTGGCGGAATCTGAGGTTGAACAGTTCGGCCTTGAGTTCGTTCTCCTTGGCCTTGAGCTCTTCAACGCTGAGCTGCTGCAGCTTTTCCCATTCTTTCTTGTTCATAGCTTAGCCCTCCACCTTTTCTGCGGCTTCTGCGGCTGCCTTATCGGCGGCCTCCATATCGGCCTTCCTGACGAATTTGCACTTCATGGGCAGCTTGTGCATTGCAAGACGCAGTGCCTCGCGCGCCATGGCCTCGTCTACCTCGGCGACCTCGAAGAGGACCCTGCCGGGCTTGACGACGGCTACCCAATACTCGGGGGAACCTTTACCGGAACCCATGCGGGTCTCGGCCGGCTTCTCGGTAACGGGCTTGTCGGGGAAGATATCGACCCAGAACTTACCTACACGCTTCGTGTAACGAGTCATCGCGACACGGGCTGCCTCGATCTGGTTGCTGGTGACCCAGGCGGGCTCCAGCGCGACGAGACCGTATTCGCCGTAAGCGATCCTGTTGCCGCGCATGGCTTTGCCCTTCATGCGGCCGCGATGTACCCTGCGGCGCTTAACTCTCTTAGGCATTAACATGTTTCGATTCCTCCTTACGCTTTCTTGGACTCTTTCTTGGCTTTGCGGTTGAGGACCTCACCCCTGTAGATCCAGACCTTGATGCCGATGCGGCCGTAGGTGGTCTTCGCCTCGGCGAAGCCGTACTCGATGTCCGCACGGATGGTCTGAAGAGGAGTGGAACCTTCGTTGTAGCCCTCATCGCGGGCGATCTCGGCACCGCCGAGACGGCCGCTGCACTTGACCTTGATGCCCTTCGCACCGGCCTTCATGGCGCGGGTCATAGCCTGCTTCATGGCGCGGCGGAAGGAAGTCCTCTTCTCGAGTGCGGCCGCGATGTTCTCAGCGACGAGCTGAGCGTTCGCATCGGGGTAACGCACTTCCATGATGTTGACGCTGACGGACTTGCCGACGAGGCTCGATACCTCGCTGCGGATGGTGTCGACGCCGACGCCGCCCTTGCCGATCAGCATGCCGGGACGGGCGGTATGGATACCGACCGTGACCTTGCCGCCGGCGCGCTCGATGGTGATCTTTGCGATACCGGCTTCATAGTACTTCTGCTTCAGGTAGTCCCTGATCTTCTTGTCCTCGATGAGGAAGTTCGCGAAATCCTTTTTATTGGCATACCAGCGGGTATTCCAATCCCTGATGACGCCAACGCGGAAGCCGTTCGGGTTAACTTTCTGTCCCATGGTATGTCCTCCTTATTTCTTCTCGTCCAGGATGATGGTGATATGGCTGGTGCGCTTGCGGATCCTCGATGCGCTGCCGCGGGAACGCGGACGATAGCGGCGGAGGGTCGGGCCCTGATTGGCGAAGACTTCCGCGACGTAGAGGTTCTCAACGTCCATGTCGAGGTTGTTTTCGGCGTTTGCCATAGCGCTGCGGAGAACCTTGAGAGTGGGCTCGGAAGCAGCCTTGGGAGTGTACATGAGGATCGCTTCGGCTTCCTTGACATCCTTGCCGCGGATCAGGTCGATGACGACCTTGACCTTGCGGGCGGAAATGCGGATGTATTTAGCGGTCGCATGGGGGCGCTTTTCGGCGTTCTCCCTGCGAGCGATTGCCTTTTCTTTAGATCTAGTTGCCATTTGACGCCTCCTTATTTACCGCGGGTGGTCTTTTCCGAACCGCGGTGGCCGCGGAAGGTGCGGGTGGGTGCGAATTCGCCGAGCTTGTGGCCGACCATGTCCTCGGTGATGTAGACCGGAACGTGCTTCTTGCCGTCGTGTACGGCGATGGTGTGGCCGATCATTTCGGGGAAGATGGTGGAAGCTCTGGACCAGGTCTTGAGGACGGCCTTCCTGCCGCTCTCGTTCATGGCGATGACGCGGTCAAGCAGCCTTTCGCTGACAAACGGTCCCTTTTTGATTGATCTTGACATTGTTTAATCTCCCTTCCTGATCACTTACCGTCCCTGCGGCGGACGATGTACTTATCGTTGATGTTCTTGGCTTTCCTGGTCTTGTAACCGAGAGCAGGCTTACCCCAAGGAGTGACAGGGCCGGGACGGCCGATGGGCGACTTGCCCTCACCGCCGCCATGGGGGTGGTCGTTCGGGTTCATGACGGAACCGCGGACGGTGGGACGGAAGCCCATGTGACGCTTGCGGCCGGCCTTACCGAGCTTGATGTTGGCGGAGTCGATGTTGCCGACCTGACCGATCGTGGCCTTGCAGCCCATGGGGATCAGGCGGACTTCGCCGCTGGGAAGACGGACCTGAGCATACTTGCCTTCCTTCGCGAGGAGCTGCGCCGCGTTGCCCGCGCTGCGGACAAGCTGTGCGCCCTTGCCGGGGAGCAGCTCGATGCAGTGGATCATGGTGCCGACGGGGATGCTCTTCAGAGGAAGCGCGTTGCCGACCTTGATGTCCACGCCCTCGCCGGAGAGAAGGGTCTCGCCGACCTTAAGGCCGTAGGGAGCGATGATGTAGCGCTTCTCGCCGTCGGCATACTTGAGGAGGGCGATGTTCGCGCTGCGGTTGGGGTCGTACTCGATCGTGGCGACCTTCGCGGGGACGTTGTCCTTGTTGCGCTTGAAGTCGACGATGCGGTACTGACGCTTTGCGCCGCCGCCGCGATGGCGGACGGTGATCCTGCCGTGATGATTGCGGCCGGCGTTGCTCTTGAGGCTCTCCATCAGGGAGCGCTCGGGAGTGGTGCAGGTGATCTCATCGAAGGCGGATACGGTCATAAAGCGCTGACCGGGAGTGTTGGGCTTGATCTTTCTGATTGCCATTGTTGTGCCTCCTTACTGAGCCATGTTGTCGAAGGCTTCGATGGTCTTGGAATCCTTCTTCAGGGTGACGTAAGCCTTCTTGGTGGAGGGGCGGCGGCCTTCGAAGCGGCCCTGGCGCTTGATCTTGCCGAGGCGGTTCACGGTGTTGACCCTTTCGACCTTGACGCCGTCGAAGATGGTCTCGATGGCCTGCTTGATCTCGGTCTTGCCCGCCCTTTTATCGACGATGAAGACGTAGGTCTTATTGCCGATGACCTCGTAGCTCTTTTCGGTGAGCACGGGCTTGATGATGATGTCGTGAGCGTTCATTATGCGTATACCTCCTCGACCTTTTCGACAGCGCCGCGGGTGGCGATGACGGTGTCGTACTTGAGAACGTCGTAGGTGTTCAGCATACCGACGGTGGTGGTCTGTACGCCCTGGATGTTGTTCGCTGCGCGGACTACGGTCTCGTCGACGTTTTCGGTGACGATGAGGGCGTTTTCGGTCTTCAGGTTGGCGAGGACCTTGACCATCTCCTTGGTCTTGGGAGCGCTGAGCTCGATGCTGTCGAGAACGATGAACTTCTCGTCTGCGACCTTCGCGGAGAGCGCGGACTTGAGGGCGACCCTCTTGAGCTTCTTGTTGAGGCTCAGGCGATAGTCGCGGGGCTTGGGCGCGAACACGACGCCGCCGTGAGTCCACTGGGGAGACCTGGTGGAACCCTGACGGGCGCGGCCGGTGCCCTTCTGCCTCCAGGGCTTCTTGCCGCCGCCGGAAACTTCGGCGCGGGTCTTGGCGCTCTGGGTGCCCTGGCGCTGATTGGCGAGGTACGCGGTTACGTAGGCATGCATTGCGGGGACGTTGACCTCATGGCCGAAGATCTCCTCGGAAAGGGTCATCTCGCCGACCTTGCTGCCGGAGATGTTGTAAATAGCTACATTAGGCATGGTGTACCCTCCTCTTACTTGACCGTGCTGCGGACGAGCACGAGGCCGCCCTTGGCACCGGGGATCGCGCCCTTGACGAGGAGCAGGTTGCGCTCCGCATCCGCGCGGACGATCTCGAGGTTCTGAACGGTGATGCGCTCGCGGCCCATGTGGCCGGGAAGATGCTTGGTCTTGAAGACCTCACCGGGGTAGGTGCAGGCGCCCATGGAACCGGCTACGCGATAGGAGTGCGAACCGTGGGTCTTGCGGCCCCTGGACTGGTTCCAGCGCTTGATGTTGCCTTCGAAGCCCTTACCCTTGCTGGTGCCGGTCACGTCGACGTGATCGCCCTTCTCAAAGGTGTCGGCCTTGATGACGGTGCCGACCTGGTAGCTTGCCGCGTCGTCAAGCTTGAACTCCTTGACGTAGCGATGGGCTTCGACGCCGGCCTTCTTGAGATGGCCGAGCTGGGGCTTGGTGATCAGCTTTTCGCGGACGGGCTGGAAAGCCATCTGGACCGCTTCATAGCCGTCGTGCTCCTTGGTCTTGACCTGGGTAACGGGGCAGGGACCTGCCAGAACGACCGTTACGGGGATCATGGAGCCATCCTCGAGGAACAGCTGAGTCATACCGACTTTGGTTCCAAGAATCGCTTTTTTCATATTCTTATCTCCTCCGTCTTACAGCTTGATCTCGATGTCGACGCCGGCGGGAAGGTCGAGCTTCATCAGGGCGTCTACGGTCTTAGCCGAGGGCTGCATGATGTCGATAAGACGCTTGTGGGTCCTCATCTCGAACTGCTCGCGGCTGTCCTTATACTTGTGGGGTGCGCGAAGGATGGTTACGATCTCCTTCTCCGTCGGAAGCGGGATGGGGCCGGAAACTCGGGAGCCGGTCCTTCTTGCTGCCTCGACGATCTTCTCTGCGCTCTGGTCGATGAGGTTGTGCTCATACGCCTTGAGCTTGATACGGATTTTGTTGCTTGCCATTTTTTCTCCTCTCGATTTTGTGTACGGTTATCGCCGCACTCGATTGTTTCGGAGCACACCCTGCCGTGCGTTGCGAACTTTTAAACACACGGCGGGGCTTTCGCCCCACCTTTCGCTTCGGCCCCTTCCGCCGACAGTGAGTAACTGCTGTTTATCGGCGGTGAAGGCTTCGGCCAAAGGGTGCCCGCTCTCGGCAGGCCTCCTGCGCGAATTACCCGGATTGGCGACCGGCAACCTCTCGCAGGGAATCGTCCGCTCCGCAGGCGTTTGACGGCCGCGGCGTGAACGGAGGTTCGCATACGTTTGTCAGCATGACGGGTGGAGATTATGCCTGCGCGGGCATAATGCGCCCCAAGATGCGAACGCTCCCTATTATACGTCAGGGTCAAGGGCCTGTCAACCCCTTTTTTGCCGTTTTTTCAAGATTTTTTGAAAGATTTTATGTATTCTTTTGTATATTTGACCAAAACGGGCTCAATGTACCCGCATCCGTGCGTTTTCAAGCCGTTTCGGGGCTTTCGGGCCCGGCAGCGGCACCCTTGGCGGCCTTTGGCGCCCAACGCCGTTTTCGGCATATCCCGCCCGATTATTCGCCCGCGGTTCGACGGTATCTTCCCCTCCCCTGTGTTAGGATGGTTCCAGGGCCTAAAAGCGGCGTTTTCGGTGACCGCCCGCGGCGTCTCCGGGCGTCTTAGGGCGGGACAGCGCTCTTTATAAGCCGCGCGGGCGGGAGGGATATGTTTGCCGAGCTTTTTTTCGCCGATAACCTTTTGATGGATCTGATCGCGCTGCGGCTCGCGGCGGCGATGCTTTCGGTGAGGTGTCCGCCCCGCCGGGCGTTCGCATTCGCGCTCGCGGCGGCCGTCGCTGCGGCGTGCGCCTTCCCCCTTGAGTATCAAATGCCGTTCCCCGTAAAGCTCCTCGTGCCGGCGCTTATGGCGTTCGCCCTGCCCGCCCGCGGGCTGCCCGCCCGGCTCGGCGCGGTGCTGGCGCTTTTCGCCTCGTTCTTCGCGGAGGGCGGGGCCGCGGTCGCGGCCGCGTTCATGCTGGGAGGGATCGGCAGCGGGATAACCCCGGCGCAGGCGGCGCTCGGGGCGGCGTTCGCCGCGGGGCTTCCTATTATAATAAGAAGGCTGCTCGCGCGGCGCGTGCCCGAGGGCATGGCGTTGAGGCTGGAGGCCGGGCTCGCTCCGGAGGGCGGCGGGCCTCCCATAAGGATAGAATGCGCGGCGCTCGTGGACACGGGCTGCTCCGTGACGGAGCCCCTGAGCGCGCTGCCCGTAGTGATACTGCCCGAAAAGCGCTTTCCCACCGCGGCGAAGCGGGCGGGGATACCCATCCCGATCCGGACCGCGAACGGTGCGGGCGTCATCTATGCGCTGCGGCCCCGGTATCTGACGGTGGACGGCCGTCCCGCGGAGGCGCTGATCGCCTTTATGAAGACGCGGACCGCACTGGCGCCGCCCTGCCTCGCCTCCGGCGCGCAGGGGACCGAAAAAGGAGGAAACTATGCTGAGGCTCATCCGAAAACTGATCGCGAAGCTGTTTGAAAGGCTGGGCCTTTCCGGCGAGCTCCACTATATCGTGACGGACGGCTCCCTGCCGCCCCCGCTCTCGAGGGAGGAGGAGCTGCTGCTCTCTCAAAGGCTGCTCGCGGGCGACGAGGAGGCGAAGCGCCTGCTCATCGAGCATAACCTCCGTCTCGTGGTCTACATCGCCAAGAAGTTCGACAATACCGGCGTGCCGATCGAGGACCTGGTGTCGATCGGCACGATAGGGCTGATAAAGGCCGTGAACACCTTCCGGCACGATAAAAACATAAAGCTTGCGACCTACGCGAGCCGCTGCATCGAGAACGAGATACTGATGCATCTGAGAAAGAGCGTCCGCCAGAAGGCGGAGGTCAGCCTCGACGAGCCGCTGAACGTGGATCCGGACGGCAACGAGCTGCTGCTTTCGGACGTGCTGGGCACGGACCCGGACGAGGTCAGCCGCCGCATGGAGGACGAGGTGGAGCTGGACCTGCTGCGCGCCGCGCTGAAAAAGCTCTCGGGCAGGGAGAAGCGCATAGTCGAGCTGCGCTTCGGGCTCGACGGCGGCGAGGGCGCCACGCAGAAGCAGGTGGCGGATATGCTCGGCATCTCCCAGAGCTATATCTCGCGCCTGGAAAAGAAGATCATCCGACGCCTCTACGACGGCATGACCTCGATGCAGGGCTGATCCCCGGGCGGTTTTCGGCGGGGCGCCCCGCCGCGCATCGGGCTTTACGGCTGCCTCAATATCCGCTCATTTCGGCATTTTTTCGCTGCAAGTGTTGACAATTATATAAAATCGGTCTATAATATTTATATATGGCGATGTGTTTTACATCTTCCACGAAAAAAGAAAGAGAGAGTATTTATCATGCAGCTTAAAGACATTGCAGAGGAAATGCAGCAGCGCTCCATGGCAGCCCGCGACTGGGTCTTCCAGGTGCTCCGCACCGCCATCATCCGCGGCGTCCTTCCCGGAGGCATGCCCCTTCGTCAGGACGAGATCTCCGCTCAGCTCAGCGTCAGCCACATTCCCGTTCGCGAAGCCTTCCGTCAGCTCGACGCGCAGGGCCTCGTGCGCATCTATCCCAACCGCGGCGCCGTCGTCACCAAGCTCACCCGTGAGGAGCTTGCCAACGCGATGGATACCCGCATCATCCTCGAGATGGGCGCCATCCGTGCGGCAATCCCGCTCATGAACGAGGCCTGCATCGAAAAGGCGGCCGAGATCCTCGCCCAGTGCGACGTGGAGACCGACGCCAACAAGCTTGAGGACCTGAACCTGCAGTTCCACTTCGCGCTCTACGAGGTGACCGGCAACACGTTCCTCCTCCAGCTCATCGAGCAGCTCCATGCGAACGTGGACCGCTATATCCGCCCCTACTATTCCGCGGCCGAGGTCTCCAGCCAGTCCCGCGGCGAGCACTACAAGCTGCTTGACGCCTGCCGCAGCGGCGACAGCGAATTTGCGGCGGCCATCCTCCGCACCCACCTTGAGAAGACCAAGGTGCTCTCGCTGAACTCCCCGATCCTTCAGGCGTAAAGGGATAGCCGGGTAACCCCGACTGAGAAAGCGCCCGGCCCAAACCGGGTGTGGTCGGGTTATGCCAAAGGCGGCCCGCAAAGCAAGATTTTCAAAGCATCGTTTTTAAAACGGTGCTTTTTCTTATTATTCTGTATTTTGAAAAAACGCTTTTCCGTCCTTTTTCGAAAAGCGCATAGCTTTTATTGCCGCGGGCAAACTATCGGGGAACGGCGAAAGCCGAATGAATGCCGAATTACCGAAAGGATCCGAAAAATGGACAGAAAAACCGAATTCAAATGGCGCACGCGGCAATTGAGGCTCCGCGCGGCGATCTTCCTTCGCAGGAACGGGCTGTTCCTCGCGGCCGCCGTCTCGCTTGCGGCGATCGGCCTTGCCGCGGCCGTGCTCTTCACGCGCTCAGGCGACGCCCCCACGCCCGTCAGCCGCTCGGACGACGAGCAGCTTGCCGACGTGACCTCCCCCGCGTATGCGCATACCGCCGTACCGCTCCCCGTCGGGACGGAGGCGGCGCCCTCCCCCTCGCCCGCGGCGACCCCGGCGCCGACCTTTATCCCCTCGCCGATACCCGATTTCACGCCTTTCCCCGAGGAAACGCCCGACCCGGCGCTCTCGCAGCTCCAGCCCCCGGTGGACGGCAGCGTGATCCGCGTTTTTGCGATCAACAGCCTCATCTGGTCCGAGACGCTCGGCCAGTGGATGACGCATCCCGGCGTTGACGTGACGGCCAACAAGGGCGACCCCGTGTACGCGGTGCTCGCGGGCACGGTCACGGCCGTCTATGCCGACGATATGCTGGGCACGACCGTCGTCATCGACCACGGGAACGGCCTTGAGAGCGTGTATTCGAGCCTTGCGGAGCAGCCGCCCGTGAAGGAGGGCGACGAGGTGATATCGCGGCAGGAGATCGGCCGCATAGGCGACACCGCGCTCGGCGAATGCGCGGAGCGCAGCCATCTGCACTTCGAGCTGCACTATAACGGCAGCCCGATCGACCCCGCGGGGATGATCGTGTTCAACAAAAACTGAAGCGCGGCCAAGCATAAGGAAGGGATGCTTTTATGGCACCCCTTCCTTTATTATGTATTATGATCTATTTACGGCCTTTTCAGCTCTATCGCCACCACGCCGGACCGCCGGATATCCTCCGTTGAATAATAGTTTTCCATATCCTGCGGGGAAGCGGCGGCAAGCTCCTCCGTCTTATAGCCGCATTCTTCGAGCGGGAGCGCTGCGTAGAGCGCGCCGAAATCCCCGAAGACGTGCAGCGCGTGCACCTTCATAACTAACGTTTCGCCGCCCGCGTTATTCGTGAACTCTATCCGGTCCCCAGGGCGGATCGCTCTTCGCTTTTCGTCGTAAAGCCGCAGCTCAAAACGTTTTTCGCCGCTCCTTATCATTTCAAAAGGCGCGGGATCGAGGTGCATACGGTGTGTCTTCATTCCTTCTTCTCCCCGCCGCTCCCCGCTTCGGGCGGCAGCTCTATCTTTACGGACGCGGCGTCCTTTTTCAGCTTTTCCATAAGCTCGTGCAGCTTTTCGTTCGCGGTCTCCACCTCGTCCTCAAGCTCCTTCGCGGTCATGCGCAGCGCGCCGGAGCGGACGCTCGAAAGCTGGATCATGCCGTCGGACGAGGCGACGCGCACAGAGTAGTTTTTGCCGATCTCGCTTATCATGCGCTCGATCAGCATGTCGGCGGTCTCGTTCTCCTTCGTGTAGGCGACGCGCAGGCCGTGATAGTCGGACCTTTCGCCCGCGTTGCCCTTGACGCGGTAGCCGTCGAAGATCAGGAAGACCTCGTTCTTTTTGAAGGCGCGGTAGTCGGCGAGGATATCCGTCAGCCGGTGGCGGGCCGTCGCGATATCGTCCGCCGCGAGGCGGCGCAGCCCCTCCCATGCGAACAGCACGTTGTAGCCGTCCACGATCAGATAGTCCTTCTTTTCCGGCGGCTTTTCGATCGGATGCTCGGGCGCGGGCTTCTCCTCCCGCGGCTTCCCGTAATCGGGGCGCTTGATCGGCCCGAACTCCCGCAGCATGATGTTTTCGAGCTCCTTTGCGTCCACGTCCAGATTGCGGCGGACGAGCCTCGGCGCCGCGTCGCTCGGGCGCGCGCCCTCCCCCGGCCTTATGCCGGTATCGATGTGCATGTAGTTTTCGACCTCGTTCCACTTGACCGTGAAGCCGCCGCCGTGCGCGCAGAAGACCGAATCGGGCGTATTGTCGAGATCGCGCTCGGGCTCGTAGCCCATGGCGGCGACGACCTCGCTTTCATTCGCGCAGCGGCCGTAGTGCGAGACCTCGAGCGAGATCCGGCCCCGGCCCCCGGTGTAGGCGGCGAGGGCAGAGGCGTAGCCCCGCATCGCGGCGACCGGGCAGTACCCTTCCGCAGCCGCGAACGCGGGATCGGCGGCGTCGCCCATCGAAAAGCTGCCGCCCATCATGCGGATATCCGAGATCGCGCGGCCGAGCTGTTCCCTGGGCAGCTCTATCCGGAAGGCGTAATAGGGCTCGAGCAGCACGCTCTTCGCCTTCATAAGCCCCTGCCTCACCGCGCGGTAGGTCGCCTGGCGGAAATCGCCGCCCTCGGTGTGCTTAAGATGCGATCTTCCGGCGATCAAAGTCAGCCTCATATCGGTGATCGGCGAGCCGGTGAGCACGCCGAGATGCGTTTTTTCAAGCAGATGCGTGATGATGAGGCGCTGCCAGTTCAGGTCCAGATCGTTGACCGAAACCGCGGAGCCGACCTCTATGCCGCTGCCGGGCGGAAGGGGCTCGAGGAAGAGATGCACCTCGGCATAGTGGCGCAGCGGCTCGTAGTGCCCAACGCCCTCGACGGGCGAAAGGATCGTTTCCTTATACAGCACCCTGCCCTCGTCCATGCCGACCTCAAGGCCGAAGCGCTCCTTGATAAGGCTTTTCAGGATCTCGATCTGCACCTCGCCCATCAGCCTTGCGCGGATCTCGCGCGTGCGGTCGTCCCATTCGATCGAGAGCAGCGGGTCCTCCTCCGAGAGCTCTCGGAGCTTTCTGAACGTGCTCAGCGGGTCGGCGCCCGCGGGCAGCGCGATGCGGTAGTTGAGCACGGGGGTGAGTATCGCCTCCCCCGCCTTCTTTTTGGCCTCGTATCCGAGGCCCTCCCCGGGCCGGCTCAGATCGAGCCCCGTGACGGCGACGACGTCCCCCGCCCGAGCCTCGCGCAGCGAGACGTATCTGTCGCCCGTATAGAGGCGTATCTCGGCTATCTTCTCCGCCGCGGCGCCGTCCTCCCCGGCGCTTTCATGGACTATCGGCATGCGCGCCTCGAGCCTGCCGCCCGTCACGCGAAGATGGGTCAGCCTCGTGCCCGAGGGATCGCGCGAGATCTTATAGACCCTTGCGCCGAACTCCTCGGGGAAATCGGGGATCCTGACGAGCTCCGGCAGGGCGGAAAGGAACTCGCGGACGCCGTCGAGCCGGAGCGCCGAGCCGAAGAAGCAGGGAAAGAGCCTTCTTTCGGCGACCGCAAGACGCAGCTCCTCCCCGGAGAAGCCGCCGTTTTCGGAATACAGCTTGAAGAGCTCCTCGTCCGCAAGCGCGGCGCTCTCGTCGCGTTCCTTATGGGGGCGTGAAAAATCGGCGCAGCGCGGGGAAAGCTCCCTTTCGAGCTCCTTCATCAGCTCCGCCTCGGTTCGGCCCGCGATATCCATCTTGTTGACGAAGACGACCGTGGGCACGGCGTAGCGCCTTAAGAGGGAGAAGAGCGTGCGCGTGTGGGCCTCCACGCCGTCGATGCCGCTCACGAGCAGCACCGCGCAGTCGATGACGCGCAGGGCGCGCTCGGCCTCGGTGGAGAAATCCACGTGGCCGGGGGTATCTATAAGGACCGCGGGGAACTCATCGGTCGAGATATCCGCCTGCTTCGAGAAGATGGTGATGCCGCGCCTGCGTTCGAGCGCATGGGTATCCAGGTGGGCGTCCCCGTGGTCCACCCGCCCCCTTTGGCGTATTTTTCCCGTTAGATAAAGCAGGGCCTCGCACAGCGTCGTTTTGCCCGCGTCCACATGTGCGAGGATCCCGATGGCGGCTTTTGTCATAGTCCCCCTGGGGGCGTCAGCCCCATTTTTCGATCAGTTCCCGGGCTTTCGCGAGCGTTCTTTCGTCGTCCGAAAGCTTTATGACGTCGCGGATCAGATGCATGATCTCTTCCCTGTTCTTTATCTCCCTGCCCGCGGCGGGGTCGAGGTATTTTTCGATGCAGCGCAGCATGCGCAGCACGTGCGCATCCTCCTCGCTGTACAGGTTCTCGTCGGCCAGGCACGGCTCGTCGAACAGATTCTCCTCCTCGATCGTTCCGAACGGCCCGGAGAACGGTCCCCAAGGGCCGCCCTTGTCCTCCAGCACCTCGATCTCCTTTATATAATCCTCGTAGAACAGCCAGTTCACGAGCTGAAGCCCTTCCTGTTCCCTGCCGAACTCATGCTCGGAATAATCGGGCGAAAAATAATCCGCGATCGCCTCGAAGACGCCGCCGTCCGAATCCGTTATCCTTACGGGCTTTCCGTCAAACTGGTTAAGATCCATGTTTTTTCTCCCTTCCGGTCTTAAGACTGAGTATTATGCCGAGCGCTATCGAGAGCGCCGCGGCCGCGATGACCTGATATGAATCCGGCAGCAGGAAGGTCAGCGTATGCGCCGGGACCCAGAAGAACGGGATCGTCTTGAGCACGGTGAACGATATGAACTGCTCCCAGTCCACGGCCTTGAGGACGCCGTGCAGCCCGGGCTTTTTCACGCCCTCGGCGCGCAGATCGAGCGTTTTATCCGTGCATTTGTGGAACGCCATGAACACCGGCCCGAAGGTCGCGTTCATCAGCAGCGCCGTCAGGAACGCGCGCAGCAGCACGGGACCGAAGGCCTGCTGCTTCTCGGCGGGCTGGAAGAGGTTCTCGATCAGCCTCGCAGTGCCGCCCGAATAGAAGCGCATCATGAACGTGATCGCGACGCCGATGACGCCCCAGATCAGCAGCCTGACCGGCCAGTAGGTCGGCAGCGTCCATTCCCTTTTGCGGATGCTCAGGCCGAAGATCTCGCCGACCGTGGCGAGCAGGGCGAATTTCACAAAGCCCATGATATAGGGATGGAGCTTTGAAGCCGCCTTGAACCATTCGCGGCTCGGGCGTATCAGCAGTATCGCCGCAAACGCGCCGATGATCAGGAAGCAGGCCGCGGCGATCAGCGCGCCAAAGCGTTTTTTGCCGGTGTCGTTGGTGTTTTCCATAGCTTATGTTCCTTATTCTATATCGTGGATAACGGTCTCGGGCGGCGTGTCGAGCTTATGGGGATCCGTCATATAACGCTTGAAGAGCTTGAAGGCGGAGGCGAAATAGAAGCCGTCGCAGATACGCTCGTCGGTATTGACGGTGAAATCGATGTATTTCTTCCTTGTCACGCTGCCGTCCCTGTCGAGCTCGTTCTCAAGGCGCTTGGCGCCGAAGGCGAGGAACGCGGGGATGTTGCCGAAGTTATACAGGTGGTGGAATACGGGCGGTATGCCGAGCGAGCCCATGCTGGTGACGAACAGGGAGCCGTGGAAGGGGCTCAGACGGGTGAGCCACCGCGGCAGGTGCCCGAAATAATCGAAGGTCTTGAGCAGCCAGATCGTGAACTTGAGGAACACGCCGGGTATCAGGTTGATAAGGCCGGCCAGCTTGTCGAAGCTCGAATCGAGCTCCTCGGTCTCCTTGGCGGCGGAGACCTCCTTATTGAACTTTTCGTAGACGGTTTCGGCGGTGTCGTTCGGGTCGAGATAGATAGTGATGATCGTCTCGGAGCCCTCGAGCGACATATCCTTCTTGATCGTCATCGAGACCTCGATCTCGTCGTCGCGGCTGTAGGTCCGCTGCCCGCTGATAAAGCGGTTGACCGCCGGGCGCTGGGAGACCGTGCGCGCGTAGGCCGCGAGCAGCAGGTGGGTGTAGCCGAAATGATCGAACCCCGCGTCGCGCTTCTCGCGGATATAGGCGTCCGCCGCGGAGCACTCGAAGCAGTCTCGGAACAGGTTGCTGGAGGGCACGCGGTCCGGCATGATGTAGACGGCGACGCCGTTCATCGGGTCGAGCGAGCGTATCCTGCGGCCGTCGTTGCGGTCGCCGCACTGCGGCAGGGGGCGGTCGCTCTCGCGCTTTTTCATGCCGACGAGCACGCTGAGCGCGGCGAGGCCGGCGAGCAGCACGGAGCCCTGCTCAATAAGCGCCGCTGTGCCCGAACCGTTCCCGCGCAGCATAAAATACTCCGCCGCCGCGAGGCCGAGGCCGCAGAGCACGGCGATGAGCGCTATGACGCGGCGGCGCGGGGCGTTCGTGCGGCTTCTTCCGCCGGTGCTGACGGCAAGGCGGTAGACTATCATCAGCGCGAGGATCAGCACGAGCTCGGCCGCGAGCAGGATGCCGCGGCGGGACGCGTCGTGCACGTAGAGGACGATCGCGCGGATCATCAGGAACACGCAGTACCATGCCTCGGGCTTCGCGGTCTTATAAAGGCGCGCTTCGCTCTCGAAGACGAGCTCGGCCGCGAACCAGACGAGCGCGATGCAGGCTATTATCATGGTGACGACTGCGTACAAGGTCGAACCGATTCGCCCCGCTCCGAATCCGGGGGCGCTATAAAAAACGATCCTTGCAGCAAGGGAAAGCAGGGCGAAAAGCACCGCGAGCCACATCAACGGGTTTCGCCTGTTCATGCCGTATGCGGTATAGACCGCCGGCTCGGTTTTGTTGGTCTCTTCCATGGCTGATATTATACCATTCCGCTATGATAAAAGCAACCTTAAAGCGACGGGGCGCCCCGCCCGGGGAGCGTTTTTCGGGGCATAAAAAATGCAGCGGGGCAAGCGCTCCGCCGCAGACCGACCGGTCGGGAGAGGGACCCCGGGGTCCCCCGCCCTTCCGTCGGGAATACCTGTTCTGTTCAGCTCTCGCTGGTCTTGTCCTCGACCAGCGCGCCGTGGACGTTCACGGTGCTGTTCGAGCCGTAGATGTTCGTGTCGAGGATGAGGAAGCCGAGGTAGTAGGCCATATCGGCGGTGAATACGTCGCCCTCGGGCTTATTGAAGCCCACGGTCACGTCCACAACGCCCTTCTCGCAGGTGAGGTACTGTACCTGGGGGGTGAAGGAGCCGCTCGAAAGATCGATGCGGAAGACCACGAGGCGGTTGTTCTTGAAGAAGTCGTCGTTGTACTTCGCGGCCGCGGCCTGTGCGGCGGCCTTATAGGTATCGTCCGCAAGCAGGGGCAGGATCTTCTGCTCGAACTCCTTGGAGCTGGTGATGATCATCGTCTCGGAGGGAAGCCCCTCGGAAGTGCCGAAGCGGTAGAACTCGGTGAGGCTGTCCAGCTTCTCCCTGTCGGAAAGCGGCGCAACGTCGATGAGGTTCAGGCCGGGATCGGGAAGCACGTTCCCTTCCGCGGGTTCGGGAGTGACCTTGACGGTGCCGTTGTCGCCGGGGCCCTGGGGCTGCGGCTTCGGCGAAGTGCAGGCGGCTGCGGCGAAGGCCATTGCCGCGATGAGCAAGATCGCAATTATCGCATTTATCCTTTTCATTGTTTTATCCATCCTTTCTGCGGAGTATTTTTAGATTGACCGCCGCCGATGCGGGGGAACGCGCTTTCTTTTTGCGTTCATCCATATAACGTGCGAGGGGCGGCCGCGGTTGACTCCGGCGCGGCCGCCCCCAAAATGCCTTATTTCGTTCAAACCTTTTCCGTCAGCTCGCCGACGAGGTTCTTCTGCATCAGCATGCGGATGACGCTCATATCGTTGGTGCGGCCGAGCACCCACATCAGCTTGGTGATCGCCGCCTCGGTGGTCATATCGCCCGCCGAGATGACGCCGAGATCGCGCAGGGGCTTCGATACCTCGTAGATATCGGGCGAGGACTGCTCGTAGAGGCACTGGGAGGTCAGCACCACGGGGATGCCGTGCGCCATCAGCCTTGCGATCGCCTCGGAATGGTTCCTGCGGATGGAGTGCATGCCGCCCAGACCGAAGCCCTCCACCACGAGGCCGTGGATATCGCAGTCGATGCAGTAATCGAGCAGGCGGGGACTCATGCCGGGGATCAGCTTCACGAGCGCGACGCGGGGGTCTATATCGGTGGAGAAGCTGAACGCGGCGGGCAGCGAGGGCGTGTAGAGCGAGAGCAGGCGGCCGTCGCTGACGGTGCCGACGTAGGGATAGTTGATGGATTCGAAGGCGGAGAGCGAGGTGGTGCGGGTCTTGACGGCGCGGCAGCCGAGCATCAGCGAATTGCCGAAGCAGATGTAGACGCCGCCCTTGAGCGATTTGGCCGCGATCAGCGCGTTCTCGAGGTTGCGCCGCCCGTCGGAATCCGGGTAGACGGCCGGATACTGCGCGCCGGTCAGCACGACCGGGATCGGGATGCCCGAGAGCATGAAGCTGAGCATGCTGGCAGTGTAGGCCATGGTGTCGGTGCCGTGGGTCAGCACGACGCCGTCGCAGCTGCCGACGCTCGCCTTGATCGCCTCGGCGATCGTGATCCATTCCTCGGGCTGGATGTTCGAGGAATCCATGCTGAAAAGATCGGTGCAGCTGACGTCGGAATGATCGCCGCCGAGCAGCTCGAGCAGCTCGCTCGCGGAAAGACCCGGGGCGAGGCCGTCCTCGGTGGGTACGCAGGCGATGGTGCCGCCCGTTGAGATAAGAGCTATTTTCTTCATATCGGTCTCCCTCCTGCCGTTCTTCGCTTTCGCCGGTTACCGGCGGATGGTGTCGCAGTGCATATAGGGCACCAGCACCTCGGGGATCTTCACGCTGCCGTCGGCCTGCTGATAGTTCTCAAGCAGCGCCGCGACGGTGCGGCCGATGGCCACGCCGCTGCCGTTGAGCGTGTGCACGAGCTCGGGCTTGCTCTTCGCGTCCCTGCGGAAGCGGATCTGCGCCCTGCGCGCCTGGAAATCCTCGAAATTGGAGCAGGAGCTGATCTCGACGTAGCGGCCGTAGCTGGGCATCCAGACCTCGATATCGTAGGTCTTGGCGGAGCTGAAGCCGAGGTCGCCGGTGGAGAGGCAGACCACGCGGTACGGGAGGCCGAGGCCCTGCAGGACCTTCTCGGCGTCGTGCGTGAGCTTTTCAAGCTCGTCGTAGCTGGTCTCGGGCTTGACGAATTTAACGAGCTCCACCTTGTTGAACTGGTGCTGGCGGATAAGGCCCCTCGTATCGCGCCCCGCGCTGCCGGCTTCGGAGCGGAAACAGGCGCTGTATGCGCAGTATTTGATGGGCAGATCGTCGCCGTTCAGGATGTCGCCCCTGTGCAGGTTGGTGACGGGCACCTCGGCGGTCGGGATCAGGAAATAGTCGGTCCCGGCGACCTTGAAGGCGTCCTCCTCGAACTTCGGGAGCTGGCCGGTGCCGGTCATCGAAGCCCTGTTGACCATGTAGGGCGGGAAGATCTCGGTGTAGCCGTTAGCGGTGTGCACGTCGAGATAATAGCTGATGATCGCCCTCTCGAGCCTTGCGCCGAGGCCGCGGTAGACCGTGAACCTCGCGCCCGTGATCTTGCCCGCGGAGGCGAAATCGAGGATGCCGAGCTCCTCGCCGAGGTCCCAGTGCGCCTTCGGCTCGAAATCGAACTCGGTGGGGCTGCCCCAGCGGCGCATCTCGGCGTTGTCGCGGTCGTCCGCGCCGTCGGGCACGCTCTCGTGGGGAATGTTCGGGATCTTCATCAAAAGCTCGTCGAATTTCTCGTCGATGCCCGCAAGCTCCGTATCGAGCCCCTTTATCTCGTCGGCAAGGGCCTTCATCTCGGCGAGCAGGCCGGTCACGTCCTCGCCCTGCTTCTTGAGCGCGGGGACCTTCGCGGAATCCTCGTTGCGCTTTGCCTTGAGCTGCTCCACCTTCTGGATGAGCCCGCGGCGCTTTTCGTCGAGCGCGAGCACCTCGGTGACGTCGGCCCCCTTGCCGCGCCGCGCCTTCATGGCGGCGACGAGCTCCTCGGGGTTCTTTCTGATGCGTTTGATATCCAGCATAATGTATCTCCTTCCGGCCATTTCTGGCACTTCTTGCAGTTTATCAGTCGGGCAGCCTGCCGCAGCATTTCTTGTATTTCTTGCCGCTGCCGCAGGGACAGGGGTCGTTCGGCCCGGGTTTTTTATCTACTATCTTGGGCTTTTTCTTCTCGGTCGCCGCATTGCCGCCCTGGTTCGTGGTCAGGTTCTGCGGCTTCGGCTGAGCGACGGGGCTCCTGAACACGGGGTGGTAGAGGCGCTGCACGGTCTCGGTGCGGATCTCCGCCGTCATCTGGTCGAACATGTCGAAGCCCTCGTTGCGGTACTGGATGACGGGATCCTGGCTGCCCATCGCGCGCAGGCCGATGCCCTCGCGCAGCTGATCCATCGCATCGATATGGTCGGCCCAGTGGGTATCGACCGAAACGAGCAGGCAGCGGCGCTCGAATTCGCGCATATCGGCGTCGTGCTCGCGGAGCTTCTCGTCGATCGCGTCATAGACCTTTTCGGCGGCGTCGGTCAGGGTCTTTATAAGCTCCTCGCGCTTGCCCGTGTTCGCTATGGCCTTCTCCGCGTCGCGGATGTTGAAGGTCATGCCGTATTCGTGCGCGAGGCCGCCGTAGTTCCAGCTCTCCGGCTTCTGCTTGGCCGGGCAGTAGAAATCCACCATCTGGTCGATGACCTCGGTGCGCATCTTCATGATCTGGTCGTGCACGTCCTCGCCCATGAGCACCTGGCGGCGCTGGGTGTAGATGATCTCGCGCATCTTGTTCATGACGTCGTCGTACTTGAGGACGCTCTTGCGGATATCGAAGTTATGCGCCTCGACGCGCTTCTGGGTATTCTCGATGGTCTTGGAGAACACGCCCATCTCGAGCGATTCGAGCTGGCCCGAGGCCATGACGCGGCCCATGGTGTTCGACAGGCGCTCCATGCGCTCCTCGCCGAAGCGGAGCATCATCTCGTCCTGCAGCGAGACGTAGAACCTGGTGGAGCCCGGGTCGCCCTGGCGGCCGGAACGGCCGCGGAGCTGGTTGTCGATACGCCTGGACTCGTGGCGCTCGGTGCCGATGACGAAGAGGCCTCCGACCGAGACGACCTGCTCGTGCTCGGCGTCGGTCTGCTTCTTATGCTTTTTATAGGTCTCGTCATAGACCTTCCTCGCCGCGATGATCTCCTCATCCTGCGTCTCGACGTGGCTCGTCGCGTTCTCTATCATCTCGTCGGTATAGCCGTCCTTGCGCATCTCGCGCTTGGCGAGGTACTCGGGGTTGCCGCCGAGCAAAATATCCGTGCCGCGGCCCGCCATGTTGGTGGCGATCGTGACCGCGCCGAACTTGCCCGCCTGGGCGATGATGTCGGCCTCCTTGGCGTGCTGCTTGGCGTTCAGGACCTCGTGCTTGATGCCCTTGCGGAGCAGCAGGCGGGAGACCTTCTCGGATTTTTCAACGGAGACGGTGCCCACGAGCAGGGGCTGGCCGGTGGCGTGGATCGATACGATGTCGTCCACGATGCGGGCGAATTTCTCCTCCTCCTTGGCGAAGAGCGCGTCGTTGTAGTCCACCCTCTTTATCGGCTTGTTGGTGGGGATCTCGACGACGTCGAGGCCGTAGATGCCGATGAACTCGTCCTCCTCGGTCTTCGCTGTACCGGTCATGCCGGCCAGCTTCTCGAACATGCGGAAGTAGTTCTGATAGGTGATGGTGGCGACGGTCTTGTTCTCGTCGTTGATCGGCACGCCCTCCTTCGCCTCGAGCGCCTGATGCAGGCCGTCCGAATAGCGGCGGCCGATCATGATGCGGCCGGTGAAGGCGTCCACGATGAAGACCTGATTGTCGGTGACGATATAGTCCTTATCGACCTCGAAGAGCGCGTGCGCCTTCAGGGCCTGCTTGATGTAGTGGTTGATCTCGGTGCTGTCGCTCGAGGAGATGTCCTCAATGTCGAAATACTCCTCGGCCTTGCGCATGCCCTGCTCGGTGAGGGCGACGGTGCGGGCCTTGATATCGCACATGTAGTCGCCGCTCTCCTCCTGAACGATGCCGCGCTGCAGGTCCATCTTGCTGATCTGCTTTAGGTCCTCGCCGCGGGTCAGGTTGCGCACGAAGCGGTCCGCGCGCTTGTACATGTCGTTCGATTTGCCGCTCGGGCCCGAGATGATGAGGGGCGTGCGCGCCTCGTCGATCAGGATGCTGTCCACCTCGTCGACGATCGCGTAGTTGAGGCCGCGCTGCACGAGCGTATCCTTCCGGATCGCCATATTGTCGCGCAGGTAGTCGAAGCCGAACTCGCTGTTGGTGCCGTAGGTGATATCGCACTCGTAGGCCGCCTTCTTCTCCTCCGGCTCCATCTGGCTGACGATGCAGCCCACGGTGAGGCCGAGGAAGCGGTGGATCTTGCCCATCCACGCGGCGTCGCGCTGGGCGAGGTATTCGTTGACGGTGACGACGTACACGCCCTTGCCGGGAAGGGCGTTTAAGTAGCTCGCGAGCGTCGCTACGAGGGTCTTGCCCTCGCCCGTGCGCATCTCGGCGATGCGGCCCTGGTGGAGTATGATGCCGCCGATCAGCTGAACGTCGTAATGCCGCTGGCCGATCGTGCGGACCGCCGCCTCGCGGACGACGGCAAACGCCTCGGGCAGCAGGTCGTCGAGCGTTTCGCCTGCGGCGAGCCTTTCGCGGAACTCGACCGTCTTATGGGTCAGCTCGCTGTCCTTAAGGGCGTGGATCTTCGGCTCCCACTCGTTGATCTTTTTGACGAGCGGCATGATCTTTTTGATCTGCTGCTGGCTGGTGGTGCCGAAAAGCTTGTCTATAAGTCCCATTATGTCCTCCGCCGCGCTGTGTTTGGGCGCGGTTTTTATTGCGTTTTAAGGCTTTTATTGCGCTTCGCCCGAAAGCAGCCTCGTTCTTTCGGCAAGGATAAGCGCCTCGATCATCTCGTCCATATCGCCGTCGATGAACTGGGGCAGCTTGTAGAGGGTAAGGTTGATTCGGTGGTCCGTGACCCTGCTCTGCGGGAAATTGTAGGTGCGGATGCGCTCGCTGCGGTCGCCCGAGCCCACCTGGCTGCGGCGCTCGGACGCCTCCTTCTCGGCGGCCTCGTTTCGCTTGAGCTCGTAGAGCCGGCTTCTTAAAACCTTCATCGCCTGCTCCTTGTTGCGCCCCTGGCTGCGCTCGTCCTGGCTCTGGACGACCAGCCCCGTGGGGATATGCGTGATGCGGATCGCGCTCTCGGTCTTGTTGACGTGCTGCCCGCCCGCGCCGCTCGAACGGTAGGTGTCTATGCGCAGGTCGCCGGGGTCGATCTCGACCTCGATATCCTCCGCCTCGGGCAGCACCGCGACCGTCGCCGCGCTCGTGTGGATGCGGCCCTGGGTCTCGGTCTCGGGCACGCGCTGCACGCGGTGCACGCCGCTCTCGTATTTCATCCTCGAATAGGCCCCGCGCCCGGAGAGGCTGAAGGTCGCCTCCTTGACGCCGCCCATCTCGGTCTCGTTCATGTCGATGAGCTCCATGCGGAAGCCGCGGCGCTCCGCATAGCGCTGATACATACGCAGGAGCACCGCTCCGAAGAGCGCCGCCTCGTCGCCGCCGGTGCCGGCGCGGATCTCCATTATTACGCCGCGCTCGTCGTTCTTATCCTTGGGAAGGAGCAGCACCCTGAGCTCCGAAAGCTTTTCCGTGAGCTTTTTTTCAAGCTCCGGCAGCTCCTCGGCCGCCAGCTCCGCAAGCTCCCTGTCGGCGGTCCTGTCGTGCGCAATAAGGCGGCATTCCTCCGCCTCGGCCTCCAGCGCCGCGTATTCGTCGTAGGCGGCGACGATGGGCTCGAGCGCCGCGTGCTCCTTGACGAGCGCGCGCCACCTTGCCTGATCCTGTATGACGGCGGGGTCGCTCACCTCGCGGGCAAGCTCCTCATACCTCGCCTTCATTTGCCGAAGCCTTTGAAGCATTTTTATCCTTTTGGTATGCCGGGTATGACGGTCACGGCGCGCGGATTGCCGCCGAGGTCATATGTGACGCTGACTTCCCCGTGCCCCCTAAAGAGCGCGGGCACGCTTTCGCCCTGGTCGAAGCCTATCTCCATGACGAGCGCGCCGCCGGGGTTCAGGTGCTCCGGGTATTCCCCGGCTATGCGGCGGTAGATCGCCAGCCCGTCCGCCCCGCCGTCGAGCGCGAGCCGGGGCTCACGCCGGACCTCAGTAGAGAGCGTTTCGATCACCGCGGAGGGGATGTACGGGGGATTGACAGTTATGATATCGAAGCACCTGCCCTTGAGCGCCGCGAACAGATCGCTTTTGACGCATTCCGTGCCGGGGGCGAGCCTTGCGGCGTTTTCGCGGGCGACGGAAAGCGCTTCATCGCTGATATCCGAGAGCACCGCGGCGATGCCGGTCCTTGCGGCGAGCGAAAGCCCGATGCAGCCCGAGCCCGTGCAGAGATCGAGCAGCGAAGCGTAACTCCTTTCGTTTATCAACCGCTCCGCCTCGATGACGAGGGTCTCGGTATCCTGCCTGGGGATAAGTACCGCGGGCGAAACCGCGAAGGTCAGGCCCATAAGGTCCCATTCGCCGATGACGTACTGCAGCGGCTCGTGATCAAGGCGTCTTTCTATCGCCGTTTCGAGCCGGTCCAAGACCCCGGCGTCGGGCTCGAGCTCGGCGTCGGCAAAGCCGATCCGCCGCCCGAGCGCGAACGAAACCAGCTCCCTCGCCTCCGCGGGCGCGTCCTCGCCGGAGACCGGGAGCAGCCTTGAAGCCGTGCGCCGGAGCAGCTCGTGAAGCGTCATTCCGCCGCGCCCTCCGCGGGGTTTGCTTCGGCGGGCTGTGCAGCCTCCTTTTCGGCCGGGGCTTCGGCGCCTTCGGTCAGGTCCACGACCGGGGGTTCCTCTGCGGGCGCGTCCGCCAGCGAACCATCCGCAAGCGAATTATAGTATTCCGGCGTCCTCTCGCCCATCGCGATATAGAACGCGGCCATCGCGACCTCGATCATATCCTCGGTGGGTTCCTTGGTGGTGATCAGCTGCAGGCCCATGCCCGGCGCGCGGACGGCCTTGGTCAGCCAGTTGTCCTTCTTGGCCGCCCAGCGCAGCACCTCGTAGCTGAGGCCCGCGATCAGCGGGATCAGCAACAGGCGGACGCCGATGCGGAAGAGGTTGTAGAGGACGGAGTTCTCGATCTCGAGCTTAAAGCCGTATTTTATGACGATATCCACGATCGTGAGCACGAAGATGGACACAGCCATGACGAGGAAAAGGTAGTTCGTGCCGCAGCGCGGATGCAGGCGCGTATGCTTCATCGCGTTCTGCGGGGTCAGCTCATCCTCCGCCTCGTAGCAGGCGATGGTCTTATGCTCGGCGCCGTGATACATGAACAGGCGGCGCATATCCTTGATGCCGCTCATCGCGAAGAGATAGCCCACGTAGATCGCCACGCGGATTACGCCCTCCACGAGCGAACGGCCGATGCTCTGGTCCTTGCCGAAGAAGATTGACGAGATCAGCACGGGCAGTATCACGAACAGGCCCAGCGCGAGCGCGACGCCCAGCACGGCGCCGACGCCGAGGATCACGTTTTCGATGCTCTTGCCGAAGGTCTTCGAGAGCCATTTTTCGAACTTCGTGGGTTCCTCGTCCTCGAAGAGGTCCTCGCCGTACAGCTTCGCGGATTCGGTGGTGGTGCTCAGGCCCGTTGCGAGGGACTCGAACAGCGCCACGACGCCCCTTATTACGGGCAGCCCCAAAAAGGTGCCCTTCTTGGCGCGCGTGGTGGTTTGTTTGTATTCGGCGACGATCTTTCCGTCCGCCCGGCGCACCGCCATCGCGATGCCCTCGTCGGACTTCATCATCACGCCTTCCAGGACGGCCTGACCGCCGACCGTACAGCGTCTCATATTAACTCCTTTTTATCATGCGCGGGTCCAGGTCGTGCCTTCCTTGGAATCCTTGAGGGTCACGCCCTTTTCGGCAAGCTGTGACCGGATCTCGTCCGCACGGGCCCAGTTCTTGTTTTTCTTCGCTTCGGCGCGCTCGGCGATCAGCCCTTCGACCCACTCCGTGAACTCGTCCGACTGCGCCTCGGCCTTCTTTTCGGTTATCAGCGAGAGCGAAAGCACGCTGTCGAAGTCCGCGATCAGCGCGAGCTTCGTTTTGCCGCTCATATCGGCCTTGATGACGTCGTAGAGCACGGTGAGACCGAGCGAGGTGTTGAGGTCGTTGCCGACGTTCTCGATGAACCTCGCCCTGTATTCGTCGAACTTTTCCTGCTCGAGCTCGCCCTCGTCCGCGATAGCGGCGATGCGGTTTTTGAGCCGCTCATAGGCCGCGCGGGAATTGTCCAAAGTATCCCAGCTGAATTCGAGCGGCTTCCTGTAATGGCTCTGCAGGCAGAACATGCGGTAGACGAGCGGATCGTAGCCCTTTTCCTTCAGTACCGAGACGGTGAGGATATTGCCCTTAGACTTGCTCATCTTGCCCTCGCGGTCGTTGAGGTGCTGCACGTGGAACCAGTGGCTGCACCAGCTGTGGCCGAGCGCGGCCTCGCTCTGCGCGATCTCGTTGGTATGGTGCGGGAAGATATTGTCCACGCCGCCGCAGTGCAGGTCGAGGTATTCGCCCAGGTGCTTCATGCTGATGGCCGAGCACTCGATATGCCAGCCCGGATACCCGACGCCCCAGGGGCTCTCCCATTTGAGCTCCTGCGAATCGAATTTGGACTTGGTGAACCACAGCACGAAGTCGGTCTTGGAGCGCTTGTTGCCGTCCTCCTCCACGTCGTCGCGCACGCCGATCCTGAGCTCATCCGCGGAATGCCCGGTCAGGGCGTAGTAATCGGAGAGACGGGATGTGTCGAAATATACGTTGCCGCCCGCCTCGTAGGCATAGCCGTTTTCGAACAGCCTTTCGATCAGGGCGATGTATTCGGGGATGCAGTTGGTGGCGGGCTCCACCACGTCCGGCGTCCTGATATTGAGCGCCTCGCAGTCCCGGAAGAACGCGTCCTCATAGAACTTCGCGATCTCCATGACGGTCTTGCCCTCGCGCTTGGCGCCGGCGACCATCTTGTCCTCGCCGGTGTCGCCGTCGCTGGAGAGATGCCCGACGTCGGTGATGTTCATGACGCGCTTGACGTCGTAGCCGATATAGCGCAGGAACTTCTCGAGCACGTCCTCCATGATGTAGCTGCGCAGGTTGCCGATATGCGCGTAGTGGTAGACGGTCGGGCCGCAGGTATACATATTGACCCTGCCCTCCTCGCGGGGAACGAACTCGCCGACCTGCCTTGTGAGCGTATTGTAAAGGTAGAACTTATCCATAATTGCCTTTCTATAAAAGATTTTAATCGAGCAGCATATCGCCGTGCTTGATCCAGCCGAGCTTGCGCATCAGCTCGCTGAGGCCGAGCGCGATCAGCGCGGGCGCGACGATGTGCAGCAGCAGGACCTTGAGGAGTATCACCCACCACGGAACGCCGGTGGAGAGCATCGTGGTAAAGGTGCCGATCTGGCCGACGAGGCCGCAGGTGCCCATGCCGCCGGAGATGCCGATGTTTTCCATGCGGAAGATAGTGGTGCCGAGGGGCCCGAGCACCGCGCTTGCGACGACGGGCGGGATCAGGATCTGGGGATGGCGGAGCACGTTGGGGACCTGGAGCATCGAGGTGCCGAGGCCCTGGGAGACGACGCCGCCCCACTTGTTCTCACGGAAGCTCGCCACCGCGAAGCCGACCATATGGCAGCAGCAGCCGATCGTCGCGGCGCCGGCCGCAAGGCGGATGCCCTCCGCGGTGTTGGGATCCATGCCCTCGGAGATGACGAAGATCATCGCGGCGACCGCGGCGCTGGAGATCGGAGCGGTGAGGATCAAGCCGAGTGCGACGGATACGATGATGCCCATCGGGATCGGGGCAAGGTAGGTCGCCCTGCCGATCGTTTCGCCGAGCCAGCGCATGAAGGTGCCGAGGGGGCCGCCGAGCAGATACCCGATAAGGCCGCCGGTCATCAGCGCGACGACGGGAACGACGAGGATATCGACCTTGGTCCTGCCTTCGACCGCGCGGGCGAATTCAACGCCGATGACCGCCGCGACGTACGCGCCGACGGGGCCCGCGCCGCCCGCGCCGCTCATATAGCCGATGGCGCCGACGACGACCGCGGAGCAGAGGGCGAAGGGCTTGGCGCCGAGCGCGAAGGCGATGGCAGCGCCGATCGCGCCGCCGATGACGTAGCCGTTCTGGCAGACCGACACGATGAAGTTAAGGAAGGTCTGCAGCGGCGCCCAGGGGATCCTCGCGAACTGGGCGAGGATGGTGCCGATGAGCAGCGATGCGAAGATACCCTTCGCCATTGCGCCCATCGCCTTTATAAAGTATCTGTCGGCATAGTAGCCGAGCTTGGCCTTGAAGCCATTGGGCTTGGGGTTCTTGTTTTCCATTACGGTTCCCTCCTGACTGCTTTTGTGCTTGAAGCGGTTCATTCGCCGCTGCCGTTCTTTCCTTTTCCGATATCGTCCACGGTGGGCTCATCCTCGTCGAAGACGAACGCCGCCTCGTGCGAATGGCTCACGCTGCCGCCGCCGTAGCGGGCGTCCTGCGCCTCGCGCTTCTTCTCCTGATCGATGCATCTGCGAAGCAGGATCATGCAGACGATGAACACCGCGAGCATCAGGCCGAAGAGCACGATCTTGACTATGCGCAGCTTATCGTAATGGTCGAACGCGGAGATCAGCACCGTGGCGATCATAAGCAGGGCCACGAGCAGCGAGGTGATGCGGACCGTGACCTTATATTTCTGCTCCATGCCCTCCTTGACGAACTGGTCGTCGAACAGGCCGCCCTTGCCGCGCACCGCCGCAACGAGCAGGTAGACGGCCATCGCCGCGATCGCGAAATCCCAGAGCGAAAGGGTCTTGCCGACGATCGGGACCGAGGTGGCGCTCAGCTTGGAGCCGTTGGCACACTCGGCCTCGACCTCGATCGAGCCGATGACCTGGGAATTGAGCCTCAAATAGCCGTCCTCGCCCATGGAACAGGTGTATTTATCCTCGGAGACGGGAGTACCGCCGTTTTCCTTGTCGCCTTCATAGACCCTGACCGTGTATGAGACGGCAGCGTCGCCGCTGTCCGGCGTGAGGACCCTCATCGGGTTGTCCTCGAAGCAGAAGTAGCCGACAACGGTCTCAAGATTGACCTGGACGGACGACACCTTCTGCATGACGAGCTTGCGCTCGGAGAGCTCGAGCTCGGTATTGTCCTCGGCGTCGATGCTCGGCCTGGAGTTGGCTCCGGGCAGCAGGCAGCCCGTGAGCAGCATGCACACGGCGAGCAGCGCCGCGACGAGCGACAGGTTGCGGATCAGCTTGCGTTTCATAGAGTTTGAAACCTCCGTATTTCGTTGCATTTTATTATGTTATTCACCGTCCGGCGCATCGCCGACGCGGTCCATGAATCCCTTTGAGATGCCGAGCGCGCGGCAGATCCTCAGCGCGTCCCTCGGCGGTTCGGCGTCCGGCCGGGCAAGGAACAGGCCGTAGTCCATGAAGCGGGCTATCAGCGCGGTGTCCCTCTCCCCCGCCTGGCTTGAAAGCGCGGCCTCGAGCTCCTTCTCGTCGGCATTCTTAAGGCCCATCACCTGATAATGCGTCCTCGCGAAGCGGGCGACGCCGTCGAAATGCGTGGTGATAAGCGCGTAGACGCCGGGGACCTCGTTGAAGTACCGCACCGCCGCGCGCACGAGGCTCGAGCCCTCGTGCGGGTTGGTGCCGCGGGCGAATTCGTCCAGCAGCACGAGCGCGGGCGTCTCGGTCTCGGCCGACCTGATTATCGAATCGAATCGGACCATCTCGCCGCCGAAGCTCGAAAGCCCGGACTCGCTCGATTCCATATCCTCGGCGAGCAGGTGGATCTCACAAAGCAGCGGCAGGCTCGCGGACAGCGCGAAGACCGGCATGCCCGAGAGCGCGAGATGCGCGTTGAGCGCGAGCGTCTTGACCGCCACGGATTTGCCGCCCATGTTCGCGCCGGTGATCACGGTGGAGCCCGGTATCAGGCGTATCGAGATCGGCGTGAACGCGCGGCCCTTCGCTTTGAGCGCGTCGGCGATCATCGGGTCGGTCATGCCCTCAAAGCTTATTTCTTCGCATTCGGTCAGCTCCGGCACGCAGCCCCCGCGCGAAAGCAGCAGCATGGCCTTCGCTATGGACAGGTCGAGGCGGCCGATGCTGCCTATAAGCGCGAGCAGGCGGTCCGCATGCGCCGAAAAGGCCTTCGTCATCTCGCCGCGCAGGCGCAGCTCCTCGTTCTCCTCGCGCGCGGCGAGGATCAGGCGCTTTGCTTCGAGCGCGCTCCGCTCCTTGTCGGCGTACGCCGAGCGCAGCGCGACGTCCACTTCCTTCCTCTCGCGGCGGACGGAGGCGAGCTCTTCGGAGAGCGCGTCGCCGAGGCGAAAGGTCACCGCCCTCCTGCCGTCGGGATCGACCGTGTCGAGCGCTTCGGTCATACCGAACAGCTCGATCCCGCCGAGCGCGGCGACCTCATCGATCGCTTCGCACGCGGGCACGAACGCCTCGAGCACGATCAGGAAGCGCTTGACCTCGAACAGCTCCACGTCCGTCAGCGCGCGCTGCCGGCTCGCGGCCACGGAGCGGCGGACGTCCTTCATCTGCATCAGCGCGTGCCTGACGTCGGTGAACAGCTTCGGGTCCCGCTCGAGCGCCGCGGCGAGGATGCGCGTGTTCTCATGTTCACGGAGGAGCGCTTCCCGCTCGTTTTTCGCGAACGGACAGAGCCTTCGCCGCAGCTCGTCGCCAAAGGGGGAGCAGGTCTCGAGCGCGTCGACGACGCCGTCGAAGCCGATATTCGTCAGTTGTCTGCGTTCAAGCATTGTACTTATGCCGTTATCACGTTTATGACCGGGATCCCCTCGGGGATCAGCCGGCGGACCTCGCTGAAGAACAGGTCCTTATCATAGCTCTCGCCGTAGGCGGAGAACGGGTTGACGGTCACCGCGACCAGCCTTGTGCCGGTCACGACCGCCGCTTCCGCGCCGCAGCGAAGCAGTTTTTCGAAATTCCTTTGGGAGACGAGCAGGCGGCTCGCATCCTCGGCGATGAAGCGTACGCCCTCGAGCGCGCGCCCCGCCTTGAAGAAGGCTTCGAGCACCGCGTCGGTCACGCCGCCCCTTATGAGAAGGTCGCCCGCGCCGTTTTTGCGGATATGCTCCGCCGCGTCCTCCGCCAAAGCGAAGGAAACGGGCTCGCCGCCGCGCACGAAGGTGAACTTTTCGCCCCCGCCCGCCTCGGTATGGGCGGCGTACCCCGGTTCGCCGGCTTCGGGAAGGCCCATGAGCCGCACCGCGAAGGCCGTATCCTGAGCCGTCTTCTTCATATCCCTCGAATAGCTCGCGCCGGTGCAGAGGATCGCCGCGTCGCTGAGCGCGGGCATCGCGAGCGAACGCCTTGAGAGCGCGCCGTCGATGAAGACCCTTTCTGCGCCGAAGCCGATCAGCTGCTTTTTGAGCTCGCGGAGCTGCGCGGTCATCGAGGGTCCCGCGATCTGCACGAGGCCGTCGCTCATCGCGCGGATTATCACCACCTCGCCCATCGGGGTGGGCATGCCGGTGGTGCCGAGGATCTCCCTTGAGACGTCGCCGAGGGCGAGCGCATCCGCCGCCGTCGCGACGAGCGTGCCCGAAAGCACGAAGATCTCGGGCTTTTTGGTGTTTGTGACGACATCGCTCCTTTCGCCGTCCCTGCCGATCGAGGTCAGGGCGATGCATTCGCCCCTCTCGCCGCATTCGGCGATCAGCCGGTTGAGCACGGTGGTCTTGCCCGCGTTCTTGCACATGCCGACGGTCGAAAGCGAGGTATGGGGTTGTATCAGATCGTACAGCAAGCGAAAAACCTCCGTTTATCATTATAACACAGTATGGGAAGAGGTTCAAGCATGAAACTTTGGCGAAAAAAAGCCCGCCGGAAAGCGGGCAAAGGGCCAACGCTGCGGCTATCCGCCGCAGCGGGCGATACGGGCGATGACGAATACGATCAGCGCCGCCGCGCCGGCGATCGACCAGAACAGGCTCAGCGCCCCGGCGATCTCCCTGCGTTTTGCGGCGGCGGGCTTGATCCCCGCGCACGCGGCGGCGACGTCGGCCTCCATGTCCGGCGCGCGGAGCCTTTCCTTAAAGGCGGCCTCCCCGCCCGTCTCGGCGAGCTTCGCGGCGGCGGAACGGCATAAGTTAAGCTCCTCGGCAAGCGTTATGCCGAGCGCGTCGGCGACCTCCCTGTGGATAAGTCCCCCCACGGAATACAGCGCATAGGCGAGGCGTTCGCCGTCGCCGAGGCCGTCCGCGAACGGTTCCTCCCTCCCGTCCTCCTCCCTTTCGGAGAGGACGTCGTCCGCACTGCGCTTTGCAAGGCGCATCAGCGCCGCAAGCGGAGCCTCCCCCGCCCCGGCGCCCCCGGCGGTCCAGAGCCGCACGAAGGTCCGTTTCGCCGCCCGGCGGGCGTCCGCTTCGTCGCCGAGGCGGCAGAGGCACCGGGCATACACCGCGGCCGCCCTCTTTTCGACAAGCTCTTTAAGGGCGGAGCGGTCCCCGGCGGAGAGGGCCTCCATCAGCTCCTTTTCGGTTTTGGCGGTATTTTCGTTCATCTGCTCCGTTAACGTAAAGAAAAACCCCGCGGGAGCGCCGCGGGGGAGGTTTTATAAGCCGAGCCCTGCCACTCTCGGCAGCACGAGCGTCGATGCGATCAGGAAGTAGACGAGCAGCGAGAGCGCGTCCACGATGGTGGTGATCATCGGGCTCGCCATGACCGCGGGGTCGAGGCCGATCTTCTTGACCAGCAGCGGCAGCGTGCAGCCGAAGAACTTTGCGACGATGACCGTCGCGAGCAGCGTTCCGCAGACCGTCAGCGCCACCACGAAGGGCACGCGGTCGATCAGCATCAGCTTGCCGAAGCTGACCAGCGAAAGCGAGGCGCCGCAGAGGAGCGCGACGCGGAGCTCCTTGAAGATGATGCGGAAGATATCCTTGAACTCGATCTCGCCGAGGGAGAGGCTGCGGATGATCGTGACCGAGGCCTGGCTGCCGGAGTTGCCGCCGGTGTCCATGATCATGGGGATGAACGCGGTCAGGATCACGCACTGCGCGAGCGCGCCCTCGAACCCGCTGATGATGAGCTGGGTGAAGGTGGCGGAGATCATCAGCAGGAGCAGCCACGGGATACGGTTCTTGTAGATCTCGAAGACCGAGAGACGCGGATAGGGCTTGTCGGACGGCGTGATAGCGGCCATCTTTTCGATATCCTCGGTCGCCTCCTCGCGGATGACGTCGATCGCGTCGTCGACGGTGACGATACCGACGAGCCTCATGTCGCTGTCCACGACGGGCATGCTCAATAGATCGTATTTTGCGAACATATCCGCCACGGCCTCGACGTCGTCCCTCGTTTCGACGGCCACGAAGTTCTCGTTCATCAGGTCCTTCATCACGGTGTCGTCGTCCGCGAGCACGATCTCGCGAAGGGACACGGTGCCGAGCAGCTTGCGCTTCTCGATGACGTAGCAGTTGTTGATCGTCTCCTTATCGACGCCGGTCGAGCGGATATGCCTCAGCGCTTCGGCGGCGGTCATGTTCGGGCGCAGATCCACGAACTCGGTGGTCATGATCGAGCCCGCGCTGTCCTCGGGGTACTTGAGCAGGTCGTTGATCGTGCGGCGCATGTCCGGATCCGCCTGCTTCAAGATCCTGTTGACGACGTTCGCGGGCATCTCCTCAACGAGGTCGGCCGCGTCGTCGTCGTACATCTCGGCAAGGATCTCGGAAAGCTCCTTGTCGGAGAAGCCGTTGATGAGCTGCTGCTGCAGCTCGGCGTCCATCTCGACGAACACGTCCGCCGCGATATCCTTCGGGAGCAGACGGAAAAGACGCATCAGCTTATCCGCGGGCTGTTCGTCGAAGATAACGGCGATATCCGCCGCATTGACCGTGACCAGAATATCCCGAATGCTGTTGTACTGCTTGCGTTCGAGCAGGGTCTCGATCGTTTGTGAAAGATCCATTGATAATGCTGCCATTGTCCCTTTTGATGGAACGGCATCTTCAAAGCGCCTGAGACGGCCGAAATGAAAAACGGAGGATCAGCTTCGGAAGTCCTCTACGGAAGCCTTTTCCGATTTTTTCCGCTCTTCCGACCCGCATAAGGGATACGGACCCGAAACCTCAGCGCCTATGCTGCCTTCTGCTTCCATATTGACTCCTTTTCCTTATTATTGGGGGGCGCTCCCGCACGGGCGCTCTGCCGCGCGGCAAAGCCCGGCCCCACCCTCAAGTATAACTCATTTCGGCAAAATGTCAAGCCGCAATCGGCGCTTTCGGGCGGTTTTCGGGGGCATTTCATCCCGGCTTTTGCGGCCCGCTCCGCACCCCCTTCCCCGCCTTCCGTTCGTGCCGCGCCGTGCCGCCGCCGCTTACGGCCGCTTACGGCCGTTTTTTCCGAAATCGTTCAAAATCGCCCCGATTCGGCGTTTCGGTATATCGGCGTACAGGTACACCATCATTAACTCAAAACGGCTCAGAGGCGCGATTTGGGCGTTTTTTAGCTATACGGCCCCCGCGAACTATTGCATTCCGAAGGGGACTGTGGTATAATAGGGGTATAAGGGCGAAAAGCGCCCAAAGCCCATTCGGAGGCCTTGCCGATGCTCGTTACGGGTCTGCGTCTTCATTCATACAGGAGCTATGATGAGCTTCGCTTCCAGCCCTCGGAAAAGCTCAACGTCATCGTCGGCGCGAACGCCGCGGGCAAGACCAACGTGCTCGAGGCGATCCATCTGCCGGCGGTCGGGCGCAGCTTCCGCACGCGCCGCGATCAGGAGCTGATAAAGCTCGGCAGCGCCGGCGCCTACGTCGGCATAGACCTTATCAGCCGCGGCGCAAGGCGCAGGATCGAGTTCAAGCTGCGCGAGGGCGGAAGGCAGGTGCTCGTGGACGGCGAACCCATCCGCCGCTCGGGCGAGCTCATCGGCATACTCAACTGCGTGCTCTTCTCGCCCGAGGATCTTTCGCTCGTGAAGGACTCCCCCGAGGAGCGCCGCCGCTTCATGGATATGGAGCTCTGCCAGCTCCGCCCCGTGTTCTACTACCGCCTTTCGCAGTACAACGCCGCGCTCAGGCAGCGGGGCGCGCTGCTGCGCCGGGCCATCGAGGAGGGCGCCGCGCCGGACGAGGGCATGCTCGACATGTGGGACGACCGCCTGACCGAGCTGGGGGGCGACATCATGCTGCTCCGCCGCGATTTCATGGATGAGCTCTCGACCCTCGCGAGGGACGTCAACAAGCGCATCACCGGCGGCCGGGAGGAGCTCTTCGCCTTCTATAAGCCCAACGTACCCTTCCCGGACGGGGGCGACGTGCGCACAGCGCTCAACGAAGCCCTCTTCCGCTCCAGGCAGGAGGATATCCGGCGGGGCTTTACGACCCGCGGCCCGCACAGGGACGATATCGGCATTTTGCTCGACGAGCACGACGTGCGCGTCTACGGCTCGCAGGGCCAGCAGCGCACGGCCGCGCTGAGCCTCAAGCTTTCGGAGATCGCGCTGATGCGCAGCGAGAAGGGCGAGGCCCCGGTGCTGCTGCTCGACGACGTGCTTTCCGAGCTCGATCACGACCGCCAGCGCGAGCTTTTGACCTCCGCCTTCGACTGCCAGTGCTTCCTTACGGCGACCTCGCTCGAGGGGCTGGAGGAGCTGGACGACATGACCGTGTTCGAATGCGCGGACGGCACACTGACGAGGGTATAGGGCTGAATCAAAAAGACAATAACGAAATCTATATAACGGAGAAGCCTGTGGAAAACAAAGAGAATCAAGTCAATACCGCACCGGAGGCCGCGCAGGGCGGCGAATACGGCGCGGAGCAGATCCAGGTCCTCGAGGGCCTGGAGGCGGTGCGCCGCCGCCCCGGCATGTATATCGGCTCGACCGATTCAAGGGGCCTGCATCACCTCGTCTACGAGATCGTCGACAACGCGATCGACGAAGCCATGGCGGGCTACTGCACGCATATCTATGTCACGATACATTCCGACAACTCGATAACCGTCGTGGACAACGGCCGCGGCATCCCGGTGGACATCCATCCCAAGACCGGCAAATCCGCGCTCGAGGTCGCCCTTACCATGCTGCATGCCGGCGGCAAATTCGGCGGCAGCGGCTACAAGGTCTCGGGCGGTCTGCACGGCGTGGGCCTCTCGGTCGTCAACGCGCTCTCGGTCGAGCTCACTGCCGAGGTCCGCAGGGACGGCAAGGTCTACCGCCAGACCTGCTCGCGCGGCGTCAAGACCAGCGAGGTGGAGTGCGTCGGCTCCTGCGACCCCGCCGAGCACGGCACCACGATCCATTTCGTGCCCGACGATCAGGTGTTCGACGAGGTGGATTACGAATACGACGTCGTGACCAGAAGGCTCAGGGAGCTCGCGTTCCTCAACGGCGGCGTGACCATAATCGTTACCGATGAAAGGAACGCCGGCGCCGACGAGAACGGCGAGCCGAAGCCGTACAGCCGCAGGGACAAGTTCCACTACGAGGGCGGCATCATCGAGTACGTGCGCTATATCAACAAGAATAAAGAGGTGCTCGAGGAAGACCCGATCTATTTCACCGCCTCGAAGGACGACGACCCGCTCGAGACCGCGACGGTCGAGATCGCGCTGCAGTACAACGACGGCTACAACGAAAACGTCTTCACCTACGCCAACAACATCAACACCATCGAGGGCGGCAGCCACCTGATGGGCTTCCGCGCGGCGATGACCCGCGTCGTCAACGACTACGCGCGCAAGTTCAAGTTTTTAAAGGAAGCCGACCAGAACCTGACCGGCGACGATATCCGCGAGGGCCTTTCGGCGATCATCAGCGTCAAGCTGACCGAGCCCCAGTTCGAGGGCCAGACCAAGACCAAGCTCGGCAACGCCTATATCCGCTCGCTCGTCGACAACGCGGTCACGAACGGGCTGACGGTCTACCTTGAGGAGAACCCCCAGGCGGCCAAGACGATACTCGACAAATGCCTCGCCGCGAGCCGCGCAAGGGAGGCGGCGCGCAAGGCGAGGGAGCTGACCAGGCGCAAATCCGTGCTCGACGGCGCGGCGCTGCCCGGCAAGCTGGCCGACTGCTCCGAGAAGGACCCGGCCAAGTGCGAGCTGTTCATCGTCGAGGGCGATTCCGCAGGCGGCTCCGCGAAGGAGGGGCGCGACAGGCATTTTCAGGCGATCCTGCCCCTGCGCGGCAAGATCCTCAACGTCGAGAAAACGAGGCTCGACAAGGTCCTCGGCAACGCCGAGATCAAGTGCATGATCACCGCGTTCGGCGCGGGCATGGACGCGGATTTCGACGAGACGAAGCTCCGCTACCACAAGATCATCTGCATGACCGATGCCGACGTCGACGGCAGCCATATCAGGACCCTGCTCCTTACCTTCTTTTACCGGCATATGCGCCCGATGATCGAAAAGGGCTATGTCTACATCGCCCAGCCCCCGCTCTATCTTATAAAGAAGCCGAATTTCGAGAAATACGTCTATTCGGACGAGGAGCTCGAGCGCACGCTCGACGAGATCGGCCGCGACCGCATCACGGTGCAGCGCTATAAGGGTCTCGGCGAAATGAACCCCGAGCAGCTTTGGGACACCACCATGGACCCCGAGAAGCGCATAATGCTGCAGGTCACCATGGACGACGCGATGCTTGCCGACGAGACCTTCACCCTTCTGATGGGCGACCGCGTGGAGCCCAGGCGCGAATTCATCGAGCAGAACAGCAAGCTGGTAGCGGATCTCGACATCTGAGCCTGCTGACGGAGAAATATTATGGACGAAAAGAAAAAACGCAATCTTGAAATGCTCGGGACCAACGAGCTGGGCATGGACGCCGAGGGCGGCAAGATACTGCCGATCAACCTCGTGGGCGAGATGAAGCGCAGCTTCATCAGCTACGCGATGGCGGTCATCATCAGCCGCGCCCTGCCCGACGTGCGCGACGGCCTCAAGCCCGTGCACAGGCGCATCCTCTACGCGATGGATGAGCTCTCCATGCAGCCCGACAAGCCCTTCCGCAAATGCGCGCGCCTCGTCGGCGACGTGCTGGGCAAATACCATCCCCACGGCGACACCGCGGTCTACGACGCGACGGTCCGCCTCGCGCAGCCCTTCTCCACGCGCTACCCGCTGGTGGAGGGCCACGGCAACTTCGGCTCGATCGACGGCGACCCCGCCGCTGCGATGCGTTATACCGAGTGCCGCATGAGCAAGCTCACGCTCGAGATGCTCTCCGACCTCGACAAGAACACCGTCGATTTCTATCCGAACTTCGATGAAACTTTGATGCAGCCCGCCGTGCTGCCCGCGAGGTACCCGAACCTGCTCGTCAACGGCTCGAACGGCATCGCCGTCGGCATGGCGGCGAACATCCCGCCGCATAACCTGGGCGAAACGATCGATGCGTTCGTGGCCATGATCGACGACCCGGATATCACGATCGACGAGCTGATGAACTACATCCCCGGCCCGGATTTCCCGACCGGCGGCGTCATCATGGGCGACGTGGGCATCCGCCACGCGTATTTCACCGGCCGCGGCCGCATACTCGTGCGCGCCAGGAGCGAGATCGAGCAGTACAAGGCCGACCGCAGCCGCATCATCGTCACCGAGATCCCCTACCAGGTCAACAAGGCCAAGCTCGTTGAGAAGATCGCCGAGCTCGTGCACGACAAGAAGGTGGACGGCATCTCCGACCTCAGGGACGAGAGCTCCCGCGCCGGCATGCGCATCGTGATCGAGCTCAAGAAGGACGTCAACGCGAACGTCGTGCTCAACAACCTCTACAAGCACACCCAGCTTCAGGACACCTTCGGCGTCATCATGATCGCGCTCGTCGACGGCGAGCCCAAGGTGCTGAACCTGCGCGAGATGCTGTGGCACTACCTCCAGCATCAGAAGGAGGTCGTCACGAGGCGCACTCAGTTCGACCTCGACAAGGCCAAGGAGAGGCTGCACATCATCGAGGGCCTCATCATCGCTCTGGACAATATCGACGAGGTCATCGCCATCATCAAGGCCAGCGCCAACGGCGCCGAGGCGAAGGACCGCCTGATGGCAAGGTTCGGCTTCTCTGAGAAGCAGGCGCAGGCGATCCTCGACATGCGTCTGCAGAGGCTGACCGGCCTTGAAAGGGAGAAGCTCGAGGCCGAGTTCGCCGAGCTTAAAAAGACCGTCGAATACCTCCTCTCCATCCTCGCCGACGAAAAGAAGCTGCTCGGCGTCATCAAGGAAGAGGTCCTCGAGATCCGCCGCAGGTTCGCGGATCCCCGCCGCACCGAGATCACGAAGATCATCGAGGATATCGACATGGACGACATCATCCAGGAGGAGGATATGGTCGTCACCTGCACGCATCACGGCTATATCAAGCGCATCAGCGAGGCGACCTACCGCACCCAGCGCAGGGGCGGCGTGGGCGTCAGCGCGGGCAGCACCAAGAACGAGGACTTCCTTGAAGACATCTTCGTCACCAGCACGCATTCCTACATCATGTTCTTCACGAACAAGGGCCGCGCGTTCCGCATAAAGTGCTATTCGATCCCCGAGGCGGGCAGGACGGCCAAGGGCACCCCGATCGTCAACCTGCTGCAGCTCTCCACGGGCGAGTTCGTGACGGCCGCGTTCCCGATCGGCAGGGAGATGGGCGAGGGCTACCTCGTGCTCTGCACGCGTCAGGGCGTCATCAAGAAGACCCCGCTCTCCGACTTCACCAATATCCGCAAGGGCGGCATCATCGCCCAGAACCTGCGCGACGGCGACGAGCTGATCAGCGTTGAGATCTCGAGCGGCAGGGACGAGTTCATCGTCGGCACGCGCGACGGCAAGTCGATCCGCTTCAGCGAGGAGGATGTGCGCGCTATGGGCCGCACCGCGGCGGGCGTGCGCGCGATCAAGCTGCAGGACGGCGACGCGGTGGTCGATATGAGCAAGGTCCGCGCAGGCGAATGCGTGATCGCGATCACCGAGAACGGCATGGGCAAGCGCACCGACGAAGCCGAGTACCGCCAGCAGGGCCGCGCAGGCAAGGGCATCATCGCGATGAACATCACCGAGAAGACCGGCAAGCTGGTCGGCCTCAAGGTCGCTTCCGGCAATGAGGATATCATGCTCATCCGCGACGACGGCATCGTCATCCGCATCCCCGTCGGGTCGATCTCGGTCATCTCGAGGAACACCCAGGGCGTGCGCCTGATGCGCATCGACGGCGAGCACCGCGTGGCGAGCTTCGCGCTCGCGCCGCATAACGACGACGAGCCCGAGCGCGAGGGTGAACCGCTCTCCCCCGCCCCCGCGGAGGAGATCACCGTGACCGAGCCCGAGCCCGCCGTTTCCGACGAAAACGACCGCGGCGAGGAATGATCATAATCCAACCGCAAAGGCCGCCCCGTAACATCCGGGGCGGCTTGTTTTATGTTATACGTATTCCCCGCAGGTGGGGAGCATTTCCCATAAAACCGGCTTATGCAAGGGTCTAGTAAAAGCTGTTCGGAGTGATAACGGGAGCTTTTTCCCTTATCGTGGGGCAAAGTGCTCGAAAATGGAGCAAAGTGGATAAAACGGGCGGCAGGGCTGCGGGATGGGGGCGCTTCGGGGAGGGTGCGCGGGGCGCGGCGGTCGGGAGGAAAGCGGGCTGTAATAGCTCGCGGGCGCGCGTTTGGAGAGCGGAGACGTGCCATTTCCGCATGAAAAATATTTTTTCGCGCTTTTTCGCGCCCCCACAAGATATGGTGTCCCGACGCCCCCGCGAACTACAATTTCGAAAAAATCGTTCGCTTTTCAGCCTTGCGGATTCGGCCCGAATTTGATATGATAATAGCCCGCCCTCATCCTGCTTTCCCTTTGGGAGGCGTGATCGCCGAAAGCACACGGCATGTCATTTTTCGTTTCCTTCCGGGATTTTTCCGGTGTCCTGCTTGCGGATCTGCCATGGGCGGCCAATACGAAAACCAACGGAGGCTTCAATTTGTTATCCGCCGATATCATCTGGTCAAGGGCGCTTCCCCTTTTGAAGCCCCAGATGACCGACGCGAGCTACGACAACTGGATCGTTTCGCTCGTGCCCCTTCGCATAGAGGAGGGCAATGTCTTCGTCCTCAAGACGCTGAGCACGGTCTATCGCGACACGCTGCAGCGCTTCTATACCTCGGTCATCGAGCGTTCGCTGCGCGATGCGGGCGAGGCCGAATTCACCGTCCGCTTCACGACCGAAGAGGAGGAGGCCGCGCGCCCCGCGGCCAGGGAGAAGCCCGTCAGCTGCCCCACGCTCAATGAAAAATACACGTTCGACACCTTCGTGCGCGGCGAATCGAACCGCTTTGCGTACGCGGCGGCGCTTGCCGTTGCCGAAAACCCCTCGGCGGCGTACAACCCGCTGTTCATCTACGGCGGCGTGGGCCTTGGCAAGACCCATCTGATGCAGGCGATCGGGCAGTACATCTTTAGCGAGCATAAGGATTACAAGATCCTCTATATCACCAGCGAGAACTTCACCAACGACGTCGTCGCCTCGATCGAGCGCAAGGACCGCGCCTCGCTGCGCGCCAAATACCGCACGCTCGACGTGCTCTTGATCGACGATATCCAGTTCATCGGCGGCAGGGAGGCCACGGAGCTGGAGTTCTTCAACGTGTTCAACGACCTGCGCGACGCGAACAAGCAGATCATCATCACCTCCGATAAGCATCCCAAGGATCTGCAGACGCTCGAGGCGCGCATCCGCACCCGCTGCGCCTGGGGCCTGGTGGTCGATATCCAGCCCCCGGACTATGAGACCAGGCTCGCGATCCTGCGCCGCAAGGCCCAGGAGGACGGCATCGACATCAAGGACGAGGTCTTGACCATGATCGCCGAGCGCGTCAGCTCCAATATCCGCGAGCTGGAGGGCTGCCTCAACCGCGTGGTCGCCTACGCCCGGTTCGTCAACAAGCCCGTGACCGTGACGGTCGCCGAGAGCGTGCTCAAGGACTACGTCGGCGGGACCTCCCACCGCAGCGTCAACGGCGAGCTTATAAAGCAGGTGGTCTGCGATTACTACGGCATCACCTACAAGGACATCGAGTCCTCAAGGCGCGATCACCGCTTCGCCTACCCCCGCCAGATCGCTATGTACCTCGCCCGCGTGCTGGTCGACAGCTCCTATCAGGAGATCGGCGACATGTTCGGCGGCAGGCATTATTCAACGGTCATGCACGCCTGCGAGACGATCGAAAGCCGCGCGCAGACCGACGCGAAGCTCAAAAAGACCCTCGACGACATCACCGAAAAGGTGAAGAACGGCTGACGGGAAAGCAATAAAACGGTATTAGGAAAGCCCTTCGGAAAGCCGAAGGGCTTTGTTGCTGCTTAATATCCCGTTCAGCCCGCTATCCCCATCGCGGTGCGCAGGATCATGATCGCGTCCGAGACGGTGATGCTGCCGCTGCCGTCCATATCGGCCGCGGCGGTCCCGGCTTCGTCCAGCTCGGTCAGCTGCATCGCGGCGCGCAGCGCCATGATCGCGTCCGAAACGGTGACGGTGCCGTTTCCGTCAACGTCGCCGGGCAGGATCCCCACGTCTTCGAAACGGGCGGTCAGCACATCATAGCTGGCGTTTTCGACCTGGAATGCCTCCTCCTCGGAAACGAGCGCGCCGGCCTCATCGAACCAACCGAGGAAGGCCGCGCCGATCTCGGGCTCGGCGCAGGCGGTGAAGTCGCCCGTTCCGATCGCGGCGCAGCCGACATAGCCGCTGCCCTCGGCATTTAGCGTGCGCACGGGGTAGGCTTCGGGGAGAATAATCTCTCTCATCGGGTTTTCCGTGCAGCAAATGTACTCGAGCGCGGAGTGTTCCGAGAGATCGAGCTCCGTGATGAGGTTCGCGCTGCAGTCGAAGTAATTTAGATCGAGGTTGTTCGAGACGTCCAGCTCGGTCAGATGATTGCCGAAGCAGTAGAAATCGGTGAGCATGGGATTGTTCGAGACGTCCAGCTCATCAAGTTCGTTCCAGCAGCAATTCAGCACCTCGAGCTGAGGATTGTTCGAAACGTCCAGCTCGGCCAGTCTGTTATCGTCGCAGTCCAGATACATGAGCTCCGGGAGGCAGGAAACGTCCAGCTCGGTCAGCTCGTTGCCGTAGACGATCAGCGTGGAGAGCGACGTGTTGTTCGAAAGATCCAGCTCCGCGATCCCGTTTAATGCGCACATCAGCGTGTAAAGATCCGGGTTGTTCGAAACGTCCAGCTCTGTCAGATTATTGTTTTCGCACAGAAGGCCGGTGAGCTGCGGACAGCACGAAACGTCCAGCTCGGTAAGCAGGTTGCCTGTGCAGAGGACGGAGAAGAGCCCGGTGCAGCCGGAAAGGTCCAGCGCCTCGATGAAGTTGTCGATGCAGGTGACCTCGATAAGCTCGGAGCAGCCGGAAAGGTCCAGCGTGCCGACAACGCCGAAGTCTTCGTCATACTCCTGATCGTCGAGGCAGATATAGCTGATGCGCAGCTCGCCGCCGGCCTCGAGCCAATCGAAGCGCGGAGCGTCGAAGATCTCATAGCTGCCGTCGTAGTTCCAGATGACGGCTTCATAGGTGCCCCAGGTATCGGGGTCGTTCGGGTCGTAATTCTCGCTCAGCTTTTCGCCGTTCTTCACGCCGCTTTCGTCGGCCTGCTCGAGGAACGACGCGCATCTGTCGTAGTCGTTCGCGTTATACCCCGCGGGCACGGTCCAGCAGGGCTCGACGGTATTCGCCCGGGCGGGAAAGCTCGGCAGCGCGGTAAAGGCAAGCACCAGCGCGAGCGCTGCGGCGAGGAAGGAAAGGGATCTCTTTTTCATGATGACGCCTCCTTATTCGGTATTCTCAATGTAGTTTTGATACGAAGGGATATGCTCCGGCAGGCTGCCCTGCCGCTGTTGATTCTATACCCTCGCCGACAGAATGTCAATATCATGCGCGGCAAAAGGACCGCGGTGCGATTGGGTATTGACAATCGAGGCGATAAACGCTATAATATCCCCGTTGCCGGATAGGGGTATGATGTAATGGTAACATAGCGGTCTCCAAAACCGTTCTTCTGAGTTCGAATCTTAGTACCCCTGCCAGAAAGAAGCACTTGCGAAAGCAAGTGCTTCTTTCAATGATGTTTGCCCTTGCGGGCAAATGATGCTGCCTTCGGCAATGATGCCGCTTCGCTTATTGAAGTGTGCCTGCGGGCACATGAAGGGCAAACATCGCATCATGGATCGCGCAGCGATCCACATCATTTCTGAGCACAGCGAAGAAACATCATTAGGGCGAAGCCCGACTTCATTACTATTTGAACTCGGCTCCCGAAGGTGTTATAATCCAATAAGAATACTTCATGAACGGAGAATACTATTCATAGAATGGATACCATCATTTCAGTTCCTTCTTTGATGCAGGAATGGGATTGGACAGAAAATGGAAATAAAGGATATGATCCCAAGAGAATTACTCTAGGCTCTAGTATAAAGGCTTATTGGATTTGTTCAAATGGGCACAAATGGCAGGCTTCTGTTAAGAACAGAGTAAATGGAGCCGCATGCCCTTATTGTTCTGGAAAACTCCCCATTGTTGGAGAAACAGATTTGTCAACACTTTACCCTAATATAGCTGCCGAATGGCATCCTACAAAAAATGGTTCATTGAAGCCAAATTCAGTTACAGCAAAAAGTGGAAAGACAGTCTGGTGGTTAGGTAAATGTGGTCATGAGTGGCAGTCTACCGTTTATCATAGAACCGAAGGGCAAAACTGTCCTATTTGTAGTAGCCATAAACTGTTAAAAGGCTACAACGACTTGAAGACATTGTATCCGGAAATTGCTTCAGAGTGGCATCCGACAAAGAATGGAACACTTTCTCCATCTGAAGTTTTCTCGACGTCAAATAGGAAAGTATGGTGGTTGGGAAAGTGCGGACATGAATGGCAATGCCAAATTTCATGCAGAACAAAGAACGGGAACGGTTGTCCAATTTGCAGCGGATATACTATTATTCCGGGTGTTAATGATTTGCTTACAATAAACCCTTCACTAACTGAAGAATGGGATTATGAAAGAAATGATGTTTCTCCATCGAAAATATCTCCTAACACTCATCGAAAAGTTTGGTGGAGATGCCATAATTGTGGCTATAGTTGGAAAGCAGATATTCATCACAGGAACACAGGAGTAGGTTGCCCGGTATGCGGAAGGAAGCAAGCAACTGAAACAAGAATAACTAACGCGATTTCCTCTGGTTGGTCGCTTGCGGTTGCCAATCCTATTTTAGCTTCTGAATGGAATTATGATAAAAACGGTTCGATTACCCCGGAAAATGTTCTTCCAGGAAGTAATCAAAAAGTGTGGTGGCGGTGTAAAAAAGGTCATGAATGGGAGGCTCTAATATCAAGTAGAAACTCTGGCGTAGGGTGTCCTTTTTGCGATATGGAACGAAAAACCTCTTTCCCAGAACAAGCGATATATTATTATTTTTCAAAGCTAACAGAAGTAAAAAACAGGCGCAAAGTATACGGAAAAGAGATTGATGTCTTTTTCCCAATTATTAATGTTGGGCTCGAATATGATGGGAGTTATTATCATAGTTCAGAAAGAAGGAAAAAGAATGATGCCAAGAAGACAGCATTCTTGTCGACTTTGGGGATTAGATTAATACATATCGTTGAGGGGAATCAGAACAGTATTGACAATGACATTATTGAGTATAAGTATGACCCGAAGTATACGGAATTGCCTTGGGCAATTAAATGTTTTTGCTCTATTATAGGCATTGCCGAAGAGATAGATATAGATCTACAAAGAGATAGATTTGAGATATATTCTCAATACATTAATTTGGAAAAAGCAAATAGTTTGGCTGCACGCTTTCCTAGTATTGCGAGCGAATGGCATCCTACAAAGAATAAACCGCTTAAGCCCGAGAACGTTTCTTTTGGAAGCAATAAATCTGTATGGTGGCTTTGTAAACATGGTCATGAGTGGGAAGCAAAAATATATAGCAGGACTAATAGCAAATCCGGATGCCCTATTTGCAGCGGTAAGATGATAGTTGATGGAGTAAATGATTTGAAAACCAAGAATCCTGCTCTCGCTGCGGAATGGGATGAGGAAAAAAACGATCCTATTACTCCTTCAATGGTTTCTCCATTTTCACACAAAAAATACTGGTGGAAATGCTCAAAGTGTGGATACTGTTGGGAGGCGTCTGTAAAAAATCGCTATTATGGCACTGGTTGTCCATCTTGTTTAAAGAGCAAGCGTAATCATGACGGAGATTGATGTAAAAGTGTCTTTTTGCTCAACTTTCCATTTATTCGCGTTGCAAGATGAATCTATTCTATTGAAACGATTTCATGGGACAAAACGAGCAAGCACAAATGTGCATGAGAATGAGGTACAGTATGATAAATAGAATCATAAATGAGATTGAAAAGTGCCTAGCTAACGAATGCTTCATTGCCGCTTTATCCTTATCGTTAACGTTGGTTGACACATGCGGAAAAGCAAAATACCCCGAAAAGGGCAATAAGGATAGGTTTATAAATTGGTATGATTCCCATATAGGGGACAAGT
>JAEEGL017156005.1_pt1 | contig 48541 bp, 31 predicted proteins | sample 9134231 | NCBI WGS metagenome assembly JAEEGL01 (sample SAMN16246548, study PRJNA631951) | gut metagenome | biome: gut microbiome; feature: rumen; material: fiber-attached | host: Bos | place: Iran: Karaj | collected 2018-10 | reverse complement strand
TGATGGAGGCGGTAAGGGATGGCGATAACATGGCTGACATCGCCACCTGGGGAAAGACCTACAAGTATGAAACGGATGAATATGAATACCTTGTACCTGATGTTATTGAGGAGAAAGAATCAACAGGAGTCCACATAATGGGGGATGTCGGTCTTGGAGTCATGCTCAGTGTATGGACGCCGATATTTGATGATGCCGGTAAAATGCGCGCAATGGTCGAGGCGGATTATCATGTAAGGAACATCTACACGGACCAGAACACTGTAGTAATTACGCTCTTTGTTTTCTTCATTATCTGCATGATAATCGAATTTATACTTATTCAGGTTTATCTGAAGAAGAATCTGAATGTTCCGCTGGAGGTACTGAGTAACGGAATAGATTCTTACGAGCACGGTAAGATGACGCTGAATAAGGAGTCCTTCAAGAAGCCCGATGAGCTCAGGTATCTGGCAGAATCGTTTGACGACATGACTCATCGTATCGAGGCATACAACGATGAAGTTAAGAAGATCAGTGCGGAGAAGGAACGTATCAGCACGGAGCTCTCCATCGCCACACAGATCCAGGCGGGAATGCTTCCCACCATATTCCCGAATTTTATCGGAAAGCCGGAGTATGAGCTCTACGCCAAGATGACCCCCGCAAAGGAGGTAGGAGGAGACTTCTACGACTTCTTTAGTATTGATGACGACCACCTGGCACTTGTTATTGCAGACGTATCCGGAAAGGGAGTTCCCGCGGCACTCTTTATGATGATGAGCATGATGCTCATAAAGAGCCGCTCACAGCAGGGAGGAACCCCGGCAGAGATACTTGAATATGTTAACAACCAGCTCTGTGAGAGCAATCCCAACGAGATGTTTGTTACCGTATGGCTTGGAATAGTGGACCTCAATACAGGAAACGTCATCGCCTCCAGCGCGGGACATGAGTTTCCTGTCATTACGGACGAAACCGGTGAATATAAGCTTTTCGAGGATCCCCATGGATTTGTATGCGGCGGACTCTCCGGAATGCCTTATGAAAACTATGAATTTACCATTCCAAAGGGCGGAAAGATTTTTGTTTATACCGATGGAGTCGTTGAAGCCCATGATACAAAGGATGAACTCTTTGAGTTTGAACGTACAGTAAAGGTTCTTAATGACAACAAGGATTCTTCTCCTGAAAAGACAGTGGAGGAGATGATGATAGCTATAAAGGAGTTTGTGGGAAACAGGGATCAGTTCGACGATATCACTATGATCAGTTTCCTGTTCAAGGGAAGACCGGATGCCGAATAACAAAGAAACAGATAATACAACCGAATCAGAAAAGAAAGCTTCCGGGAAAATTCCGGAGTATGGCTTTATAGCTGCCTATTTTTCAAATCCCGATGAAGAACCCTATGAGGATGCCAGACAGGAGCGGGAGACTTTTCTTCGATTTATCGATATGCTCTGCCTTATCAGTGTGTATCAGAATGAGCAGTTCCCCGAGGAAGCAATGGACAGAGTCGGCACGCTTCTTAACGATGTCGATCTGATGAGAGCACTTGAGCCCCATGAAAAAAAGGAATTTGCTGCATTTAAAAGGGTGAGATATATTTTCTCAAAGCTGTTAACGAAGGGAAAGAATGCTCTTATGGAGGGCAGGAGCGTTCCGATCTCTAAGCTGTTTTTCAGCGGCGAACTCGGAGAGGCGGAAGCTCTTACCGTACTTATAGCGCTTTCTTCATCGATCAACAGAAAGTATGAGAGGATTTACGGGATACTTCAGGAGGAAAAGAACGGAATCCTGCGCCCGACGGTAGGTCTTGCACATGATTTCGGCAGATTTTTCATAAGCGAAGAAAACAACGATATCTCCATACTTTTAGATCCGGATTCATTTATGAATACCGTACTTTTAGAGCAGGGTACCACCTATAAGACCGGCTCTGAAATGTCCAGGGAATTAAGGCTTAAGCCCCAGGCTCTCAATTATTTTTACGAGAGAAACGATGTCCTCGGTGAGCTTTCACTCTGTGCGGAATACAGGGAAAGTCCGGGAGAGGGCTATGTAAGCAGACCGGATAAGCTTTTTGAACTTAAGAATGTTTATGGTTCAATGACGGAGCTTTCCGAGACGGGAATCATTGAGATATCCGGTGCACCCGGCTCCGGTAAGAGACATCTGCTTGCACTTGCGGCTGATACATTCGTACAGAAGCTTTTATGCGTGGATTTTAAGGCTCTTGCCGTTCTTTCCGGAGAAAAACAGCAGGCTCTTATCTCGGATATCATTCTTAAGTCAATACTGGAAGATGATATCGTATACATCTATGATTTTCCCGAGGGGAATGATTCGTCTCAGACGATCTGCCGCATAATAGCCGCATTTCAGTCCAAGCTCAACATTATCTTCATAGGACCTTCAAAGCCTATACAGGATAAGATAGCCGAGAGCTTCAGAGGAAATATCTATCGCATAGAGCTGGATGAACTCGATGACCGTGCGCAGATCAGGCTTTGGGAGGAAGCTGCTGAGAGGCAGATGGGATATTTTGATGACGATATCTCAATAGAAGAGCTTGTCTCTAAGTATACAATGAGCCCCGGAAGGATATTCGAGGCGGTAAAGAATACGATAATGCTGGCAGATATCACAGAGGACGGTTTCCTTATCGAGAAGGCTTCCTTAGAGGAGCAGATAAGGCGTATCTGCTCGGTATCCTTCGGCGAGAATGCAAAGAGATTAAAGAGCCCGTTTGAGTGGAATGACCTTATCATAGAGCCGGAGAGCGAGAGGCTCCTTAGGCATGTCTGTGACAGGATCAGATATAAGAGCAGAGTTAATGATGATTTCGGTTTCGGAAAGAAGCTTCCCTACGGAAGAGGAATTGCCGTAGTTCTGTACGGACCTCCGGGAACAGGTAAGACCATGGCTGCGCAGGTTCTCGCAAGAGAGCTGGGACTTGATATCTACAGGATAGACCTTTCGCAGATAAGCAGCAAATATATCGGTGAGACAGAAAAAAATCTGGGCGCCGTATTTGAGGCCGCCAAAAACTCGAACGCGATACTATTCTTTGACGAGGCGGATTCTCTTTTTGCTAAGAGGACTGAGGTATCAAATTCGAATGATAAACACGCGAATGCCGAGACCGCTTATCTTCTTCAGAAGATAGAGGAATACTCGGGAATGAGCGTTCTTGCCACAAACAATATGCAGAATTTTGATGTGGCATTTAAGAGAAGGATGACCTATCTAATACCTGTGGGAATTCCTGATGAGGAGACGAGAAGAAAGCTTTGGCAGCAGTCATTTCCTCAGGATGCGCCCCTTGCTGCGGATGTTGATTTCGAAATACTTGCAAAAGCAGTGGAGATATCAGGAAGCTATATTAAATCATCTGCCATTGCGGCGGCATACAGGGCAGCAGCCGAGAACCGCAGCATAACCATGCTGGATATAGCCGAGGCCGCAGATCTTGAATGCATGAAAACAGGAAAGATGGGAGTTAAGAACGACATCCTGCAGAGTCTTTATTCGGGATGAGATATAGCAGGGGCAGACAAGAAATAATTGTTCTCTCAATGAAGGAAGACAGACATATAAATATGTAGTTGAATGCGGTGCTGATTTAGCAGAAAGGGACATATTATGCCGGATCCGGAAGAATTAAGAGAAGAAGATGAAGAGCAGGGAAAAGAAGAAGAGACAAAGACCGGCGGTGAGGAAGAATCCGAAGAGAGCCCGGGATTACAGCCCGGAGTTGTAGCTGCGGGAGGCCCGGCAGGAGGAGCCGAGACGGGAACGACAGCCAAAAAGCTATCCTCCAACAGTCAGCTTTTGCGCTCTACCAGTGAAGTTGAAGATGCTGCTCTTGTGCACGATGACCTTGAAGACAATATCACGGAACTTGTCAATAGCAAAAAGATCCATCTTCTCGGAAGAAATGGTGACAGCACTGAAATGACTCTGATGAAGGGAGCCCTAATCAGTCTTGTTGATATTTTCTATCAGAAGATGCCTTCCGATTCTGCGTCTGTGCAGCGAGGCATCGGTGAAGTACTTGAAAGATACCGTAAGGCTATTATATTTACGGAAGGGTATATAAACCACATCGAAGAGAAGCAGGGCGGAAAACATCATTTCGGAAAAAAACGCCTGAACCTTTCTAGACAGGTATTCAAACAGCTTTCTACCGAGAGAAGAATGTTTTCTGCTTCGGCAAAGGCACTTGTTGAGAACAAAGAAGAAGGCGAAAGTTTTAGCTGGAGGGATGCCCTTAAGCAGACGAGGGGAAAAAAGCTCAATCTCAAGGGCAGCAATGTTGAAATAGTAGGTGCGGGTTCATCAAGGATATATAAACTCACGGAAGATGACGGTAAGTCAACCTATGTTAAGCCCGAAGAGAGAATGGCTCAGGATGTTACCGATATCCAGGCTATGGCGGCCATGTACAGGAATATAAGCCCCGAAACTGCAGATTTCCTGAACTATATTGAAGAGGTGGGTGCAAAGTATGTTCCGGAGGGTACCGATACTGAGGCAACTACTAAATCTGGAGAAAAATCCTTCATGATGGACATGTACTCCTCTATAATCGATTGCGCTAATCCGATAATCGATCCTATGGATTCAACCGGCAAAAAAAGATCTAAAAAAGATCTTGAGGAAGAGCGCGTCAGGAAGAAATTCGGATTTTTAAAGGACAGTTTAAACGGACCGGTGGCGAGAGGGGTTTATGCAACTATAGCCAAAGATCCCACAAAACACGCAATTATGGTTGATTTTGTGGATTTTTTGGCAAAGAAGAGAACAGAAGCCGAAGCCGCAGGAGATTTTGCACAGGTAGCCGGCGGGAGCACCGTTTCGGACAGAAATGTTTCATCCTACAGGCTGGCGGACAGACTTGGCCAGGGAGATATCATGGCTAAGAGCGAAACTATTCAGATCCAGGATGAATTCGGAAGAACAGTCAGGGCTAACGCCATGGAAGGCGTGGATGGGATGGATTACAACGAGGCTCTGGAATATGCAAGTGACAATAAGAAAAAACTGACATTTACTCCGAACTCTCTTACGCAATATAACAATCTGTGTATTCTTGATCTTATGGCCGGACAGATCGACAGGCATGGCGGAAACTTCAAAGTCCAGATCCATGAGGATGATGAATTTGTTTATATTGATTCGATCAAAGGAATCGACAATGATGCCGCGTTCGGAATGCTCAGTATGGACACTGTCGAAAAGGGCAGGGTTGAAAAACTTTTTGCAATCTATAATGCCTACAAGCGCATGAGTCCGGAAAATATACAATCCATAAGATTTATATCTGAAGATTTTTATCATAGAATAATGGATTACAGTAATGAGATGATCGAGTATGATCAGATCGATCTCCGCTCAAAAGAGGAGATAGAGGCACTTAAGAAAAGAATAGATGCCGTAAAGCAGACCTTGAGGATACTTTATAATTCGGGCAAACTCAGACTTGTCAAAACCGATCAGGAGATGCTCGAAGCGTATAATGAATCCAAGGGCTATTTTGCGGGACTTGAGGCTCAGGAAAAAGGCGCACTTAAGGATATAGGAGTGAAAGGCGGTATTCTTGAGTCAGTACGATAATAATCAGTAGGTCGGTAACAGAAAGATGGAAATAAAAGATTTTTTGGAAGACGAACAGAATGATGAGACCGAAGAGGGCAAAGACAATGAATCTCTCGCTGCGGAAAGTGATACAGACGAGCAGGAGCAGGAAGGTAATCTGACTTCGAAAAGTCCGCTTCTTAAGAAAGAAACCAGTGAACTGGAGGATGCGGAAGCTGTTCATGATGATCTTGAGGATAATATGGCTGAGCTGATAGTCAGCAAAAAAGGTCTTTTAGGATTGCGTAAGGACAGCTCTCAGATGGAACAGATGAGAGACGGTCTTATCGGACTCATAGACATCTTCTACCAGAAAATGCCTAGAGATGCGGTATCCCTTGACAGAGGAGTGGGCGAGGTTTTAGAGAGATACCAAAGAGCGATACAGGGAACCGAAACTTATATCGAGTATATTGAGGGAAAAAAGAAAGGCGCTTATTTCGGAAAGAAGCGCATTAATCTCGCAAGGGCTGTTCAGAAACAGCTTGTCGTAGAGAGAAGGCTTTTTTCGGCATCCGCGAGATCACTGATAGAAAACAGTGATGAGACCGAATCCTTCAGATGGAGGGATGCGCTTAGGGAAACCCGCGGGACCAAGATAAATCTGCACGGAAATAATGTTGAGATCATAGGTGCGGGCGCCTCAAGAATTTACAAGGTAACGGATGACAACGGAAAAGAGACATACATTAAGCCGGAGGAGAGAGTTGCCAAGGGAATGGAGGATCATCAGGCAATGGTTTCGATGTTCAGGAACACTTCTCCTGAAGCTGCCGCTTTTCTCAACGAGATAGAGAATCTTGTCATTTCAAATGCTCAGGAGGATGATGATACCCAGGCTACGACAGAATCCGGTGAAAAAGAGCTGGTGGTTAATGCGCTTTCCAATATCGCAATTCAGGATCTTGGAAGTTTCAGCTTTACGATAGATCCAAAGGATTCAAAAGGAAATCCAAGATCAAAGGATGATATGGAGGCCGAAAGGTTTGCAAAAACTGTCGGAAAAGTCAGAGGATTTCTTAAAGGGGACAGATTTGGCGAGATCATATGGAATGCATTTGAGGGAAATTTTGAAAAACAGAGAATGCTTTGCGATCTGGCAACATTCCTGATCAAAAAAGTGACTGAGGCTTCAAGTGCTGTAGGCACCGCAGAGATTGCAGGCGGAAGTACGATATCCGACAGAAATGTTTCATCCTACAGGCTTGCAAAGAGACTTGGACAGGCTGATCTTATAGCAAAGAGTGAGACCATGGTCATAGAGGATGATTTTGGACGGACCGTGAGAGCCAATGCTATGGAAGGCGTCAGCGGAATGGAATTCGCCCAGGCTAACAAATATGCAAAAGAGGTAAACAAAAAGCTGACATTTACGCCCGAATCCCTTGAGAAGTACAACCAGCTTTGCATAATGGATATGATCTCCGGACAGGCGGACAGACACCAGTCGAACTTCATGGTAACTACTCACGAGGATGATGAGTTTGTCTATATCGACTCTTTAAAAGGCATCGACAATGATGCCGCCTTCGGAACTCTTGATATGGGTATGGTAGAAGCCGGCCGAATGGAAAAGCTGGATGCCATATATGCGACTTACGCTAAGGGCTGGGGAAAAGAGGAGGTACAGACCATAAAGTATATCTCCGAGGATTTCTATAACAGTATTATGGAGTATGATGATGCAACTGTGGAATACGACCAGATGGATCTCAGGACCAAACAGGAGATAGAAGCTTTAAAGGCAAGACTGGCCAGGGTGAAACAAACTCTGAAGATCTTGTTTAATGCAGGCATGTTAAAGCTTACTAAAAACGATGAAGACAGAAGGGCTGCCTACGGCGAGACCAGGGATTATTTCGGAAGTCTTGCAGCAGGAAGTAAAACAGCTTTCAAAGCTCTTTCGGCAAAGGGTCAGCTGGCGGTAGCTGCAGTGCGCTGATAAAAATTTTTTATGAGGTTTTCTTATGGATTTACTTCAAAGAGACGAAAATCAAAGACCTAAATACGCCATTGAATACGCCCAGGGTTCATGGAAGGAAGAGGCGACAAAATTTGAACAGAAGTTTGCGAGGAAGCTCTATGACAGCGAGACTGTAAGAGCGGCCGGACAGACTGCGCTCTCAAGAGTAAGCACACTGCTTGTACGCTTCAATAAGCTCAAATCAGCTGAAAAGATTGTTCAGGAGAACTACGGTGATGATGAGGCCGCCATAGAGAAGAGACATAAGGATAAGCAGGAAGAATTTGAAAAAAGAAAGGCAGAAGCTGATAAGCATCAGGCCGCAAAGCCTGAAGATACCGAAAAAGAGAGAAAAGAACTTCTTGATGCGATAGAAAAAGAAAAGAAGGATGAGCTGGAAGCCTACAATACCAGAAAGGAAAAAATCGCGGAAGCCAAAAAGCTGGCTATGGATGAAACCCTTAAAACAGGTATTGATCAAGATACTAACGGTCGCATAAAATCATCTCTCATGCTTGGCGGTATGGCTGAAGGAGGAAGAGGCTATAATCTTTCCGACGGTGGTCTGCTCGATACAATGAAGGCGGGGCAGTATATTTCCGAGGTATCCGGTGAAGAAGGAAGTCTCATGGACCAGATGTCTCTTCTTGACAATGCGGTGAACACTCAGGGCGTAGATTTAGGCGACGGTACTTATGGGTTCAATGACATTATGGGTACCGTATCTGCGGAAGATCTAGCCAATATGAATAAAGGCGGTGGACCTGATCTTAATCTGGATATGAAGGAACTTGATAAGATAAGGGGCGAGGACAGATTAGGAGAGGTCTTTACAAGGGATGCATTGTTTCAGAAAAACCTGAATGATAAGGATTTCGAGGCGAGAGAGACAGAGGAGGCATCGGAAAGAAGAAAGGGAAAGCAGGACAATTTCTTTAAAAGAAAATTTCTTTTCGGGAATAACCGAAGGGCTGTGAAGGGAATAGATATGCCCCCCAGGAGCTTTTTCGGACAGCTAGGCACCGTTTTTGAAAGGGCTAAGAGAGACGGAGGGATAAGGCCAAAGGATAGCGAAGGAAACGTTATCAGAAGTGCACGTGAGCGAAGAGATGCGGACAGAGCAGATGCAGCAAGCTTCTTCGAAAGTATAGGGATTGACATGGAGGGGACGATCGATGATCCTATTTCCGGAAGAAGAAAATATAATGATATAAGTATATCCCAGATGGAATTTGAGAAATCCAAGGAAGAAATAAAGGTCAATAAGAATGACACTTCCAAAAAGATGGATGAGAAGATAGGCTCAAAGGATCTTGAAGCGATCGTTAAGCTTGAGGATTCCGGATTTATAAGGACTTCATCCGATGGAACAGTAGAGACGGACGGCAAGAAGCCTGACGATGCAATGAAGCATCTCAAGAATGATAATTCTGCAAAGAATATGATGAATGCCTACAGAATTCTGGGAGCTACGGAGGATGAGCTGGTTAAATTCCGCTTAGCTCTCATGGCATATATGATCCCGACAGGAAAGAAGACTGTCTACGAGATTTTAAATGATGGCAAGGAAAGCGGAGTACCTCTCGGCATTATCGATATGTCCGAGCCCGGACTTATGTATGAGTCACTTCTTACTTCCACAAGTCATATTCTTGGTGCCGATATAACCATAGATAAGGATGATTATGCTAAGAAACTTAAAGAGAGGGTAAAGAAAGAAAACACCGAGAGAAAGATAGCAGAGAAAGAGCGGAAGAAGAAAGAAAAAGAAGAAGCAAAGAAAAAGAATGATGTTGTCCTTGCCGATGGCGAGGAAGAGGATGAAGAGAAGGAAGAAGGGCAGAAAGAAGAAGTTCAGGTAGTTGAAGTTGATAAAGAAGCTCCTATCGATAAAACGGTTAAGCATGATCTTACACTTCCGATGGAGATCATCAGGGAGAAAATGAAAAAGGACGGTACATTCTTAAATTACAAGCCTCCGACGGTCAGAAAGCGCTCCGATGCCATTATAGGTAAGAGACCGGTACTCGTGCCGCCGCAGCAGCCGCAACAGCTGCAGGATCAGCAGCAACAGCAGCCCGAGCCGCTTCAGGCTAATCCGGCGGATAAGGAACAGGATCAGGTTGCTACTCAGAGCCTGGAAAGATTTAAGACAGCGTTTGCAGATATTTCCGGGCAGGCCGCTGATATCTTTACCGAGGGCGGCGAAGAAGAGTGGACAAAGAGACTGTCTTCAAGGCTTTCCGAAAATGCAGGCAATGACGAAAAGAAGGCTGCACTTAAGACCATTATTTCCGATCTTAAAGGCAAGTATGAAGGTGATGATGAAGACGGCTTCTGGAAGTTTTTCATGGATTCCTTCGGAAAGACATATCTTATGCTAACCGTAGGTGCTTCGGAAGACAAGAAGTACGAAGAGCATACAAGGAAATGTATAGCTTTCCTTAAAGACAATGCGAGTGATCTTAAAACTTTGATACTTCAGCTTTACAAAGAGGTTAAGGAGGCCGGAGCAAATGGCTGATTTTCTTGAACAACAGAAAAAACAAAGCCTGTTTCAGCAGGAAGTAAAAGAAAAAACATTAGAACAGGGTAATGTCAGCCAGCTCAAGATGGCGGAAGCAACCTTGCAGTCATCCTATGTCAGCACGACCGCAAAGGCAAAGGATAAGGCTTTCTTTACCGAGGATCCACAGGCGGAGTATTATATCGCAAAGGTTAAGGAAAAGGCTCTCACCAAGGCTGATCAGAGAGATATACTTGAAGAAGATCGTAAATTCAGGGCAAAGGCAGGTATCAGATTATGAGTGCTGCGAGAGAATACGGTTTCTTGGAACTGAATCCCGGTAATACGCCAAAAGATATGTCGGAGGAACTATTCCGTGCCGGCTCTGTTTACTATGCCGAGACTTCAGGAAACAGGATCGTTTCGCTCCTCGCACTTTTAAAATCCGGTATGAATCCCGATGAGATGATACTCTACGGTATATATACCGCACCGGTTTCTCAGTCTGATGAGATCGTTAACGGCGTGCTTGAAAAAAGAGGTCTTCATCCGTTGAAACTCATTTTCAATAAGGCTTACGAAGAACTTACCAAGGACGGATATAAGTATCTGAGAGCCAGACTGATAGGTAACTACGGTCAGCTTACTCCTTATTACATGATTCTTAGGAAGGAATATTTCATACCTGTCTCACTCAATAAGTATGTCTGCCGTGAAGAGAAAAAAGATGTTGTCCTTCAGGAATGGATAAGAGACCTTAGTTTCAGAAAAAGTATTTAATACTGGTAATAAAAAAAGTGCCCATGGCACTTTTTTTATTTTTCGTCTGAAATTGTAAGAATTGCAACGGCTATGGCATAGGCATCTGTCACCGGATTCACCGCTACGCTTCGTGCTAAAGCGTGAACTACGGAGCCGTCGGGAAGCTTCTCATCGAGAACTATCCTTCCGCCTTTTTCAAGACAGCTTACTACGGAGATAAAGAAGGAGATGAGAGGGGACTCGCTTGCGGCTTCGTAATCGATGTATTCGTCGGTGATCTCAAAGCCGAGATTGTTTTTAGCAAAGTCGCGGAAGGACTGATTGCTCCTCGAGACAATGGCTTTTCCGTCTTTGATCTCGATGATTGCGGCGGGGAGAACATTAAAATACTTTTTATTGTTTTCACCCTTTTCGGTCTCTAAAACTGAGAGATCGTAGAGATTGATCTTGCCGACCGTGTCAAAGTAGGAGGATTCTTCGGGATTCTCAAAGCCGATCTGCTTGCCGGTCCTGTACCTTTCAAGGATACCCTCAATTGGAAGCGGCTTAGAGTAATAGTAACCCTGAAGCTTTGAACAGCCGCTTTCTTTAAGGAAGGTGACATGGCCGGGGGTTTCAACTCCCTCACAGATAGTGTCAACTCCGAGAGAGGTGGCCATCTTTAACAGCTCAGTAAGAATTACCTTTCCGTTTGGGCTGGTGTCCAACTGGTCGAGGAAACGCATATCGAACTTGATCAGATCAAATTCAAGGCTCTTAAGTACATCGAGAGAAGAGTATCCGCTTCCGAAATCGTCCATCCAGACCCTAAATCCGAGATTGCGGAAACGCTCTACCTGTTTTTTCATGAAATCGAAATTACTTCCGACGATGCTTTCGGTAATCTCGATTGTAAGCAGCTCATGGCTGATGCCGGCCCTGTCGGCGCGCATGCAGATCTCACTTACAATATCGCAGGATTCAAAATCCGATCTTGAAAGGTTGATTGACTGCGGGACAACGTGAAGTCCTTCTTCAGCCATTTTCTTTATTTTAGCGATGACCTGCTCGACAATATAGAGATCAAGCTTGTAGATCAGATGGGTTTCCTCAAGGATGGGAATGAAATCTCCGGGAGACATAAAGCCTTTTTCGGGATCGATCCATCTCGCAAGTGCTTCTTCATCGCAGACATGTCCGTTTGTGGCTCTGACGATGGGCTGATAGTATACAGTGATCCAGCCTTCCTCTATCGCCCGGTCGATATTGTCTATTATGTAATCCCGCTTATCGATATCTTCCTGAAGAGAACTGTCGTAATAACTGATAGCGGAAACATAGGTATTCTTAAGCCTGTCACATGCAAGCTTAGCCCTGTCGCAGCAGATGCTGATATCCAGGTTTCCTCCGCGGTGTGGATAGATGCCTACGCGGACGGGAAGAGTCTTATTTTTGTTGGAGCTCTGCCAGTCGCGGAACAGATTATGAATAATTTCATCAATATCATTTTCTTCGGTATATACCGCAAAATGATCCTTGCCGAAACGGGTACAGTTCTCGGTGCTGAAATACTTTGAAAGCAGCTTTGAAAAACTGCGAAGCAGCTCATCACCCTGCGCGAATCCGTGTCTGTGATTAAAGCGTTTCATTCCGGAAAGATCAAGGAAAAGAAACACGGGAGTACCGCCGTTCTTAATGATCCTTTTGATCCCTGCATCAGCGAGCTCAAAGAAATATGTCATGCTCGGAAGTCCGGTCAGAAAGTCGTAATAGCTTGCCTTGAGCAGGGCTTCCTTGCGGATAGCCTTATTCAGAGTCTTGTTAAATTCCTCGTCATCGGAGGTAAAAGAATTGGTACAGAAGCCTTCGTCAGTATACCAGACCTGTGCAAGCCTGATACCTGTATCCGACATGAAATGCTGCCCGATGGAGTGGATTATCCTGTATCTTTTGCCGGAATGATCCTTTGTGCGGTAGATGACATTGTATTCACCGCCCTCGGTGGCGAATTTGAAAGCGGCATCGGCAATGCGGGCAACATCCTCGGGATGCGTCTCTTTATACATATTGCTGTCCATATCATGATATGCTTCGGCTCTGTCGGTATAGTTGAAAAGCTTTAAAAAGCCGTCTGAAAGGATCAGGGTGACTACCCTTTTATCGACAAATTGATATATTGCGAAAGGGATCATGGAGCTTTCCAGAAATTCGCGTTTTTCTTTGGAGTATTCGTATTTAGCCATATTTTTCACCGCTGCAGGTCAAAAAAATACTTGAAAGTGTAATATGTGTAAGTAAAAATGGAGCTTTTTTCACAAAAGATAAGTATAATCATTTTACATAAATTCTCATATTTTGTAAATAAAATTGAGTATTTTTACCAACAATTTTCTGAAATTTTTCTTTACACCATAACGTGTTTTTTTTATACTAATTAAGGGATGTTAAATCAGAAAGAAAACAAAAGAACAGAATCCATGTAAGGTGATTTTTGTTTAGGATTTGGAGGATATTAACATGAAGCTGGCAGTTTTATTTCCGGGCATCGGATACACACAGGACAAGCCTTTATTATATATAGCGGGAAGACTCTTTAAGGAAAGAGGTTATGAGATAATAAACATTGGTTATCATGATCTGCCGAAGATGGTCATAGGGGATCCCAGGGTGGGAAGACAGGTTGCCGATGTTGCATATGCCTGTGCCTGTGAGCAGCTTTCGGCTGTGGATTTCGGCGCATACGAAGACATTGTTTTTGCCGGTAAGAGCATGGGAACGATAATATCCGATGTTTATGTTACAAACAATAAGCTTCCGGCAAGGCAGATCTGGTATACACCTGTAGAAGCCACATTTCAGTTTAAAATGAACAAGGATGCGATAGGCTTTCTCGGAGACAATGATCCATGGTCCGTCTTCGCGGATGTATGCAAGCTTGCAAAGAGGGATGGGATAAAGCTATACACATATCCCGGAAGGGATCATTCACTCGAAACGGGAAACATGGTGGGCGATATCGATACGCTTAAGGATGTGGCTGTTAAAACAGCTGATTTTATTGACAGAAAATAATTTTTTTAACGAGTTTTATATTGGAATCAATAGTTGGAGATACGTTATGGAAGTAAAGCTTCGGAAATATCGGAACAATATGGTTACAAGCGGGTGGGCGACAGTGGTACTATGCTTATGGGAGATCGTCAAGCTTGTGATGTCAATGCTTTTGGAAACCACATATAAGTTAGAGCTTGTGGAAATATTTCATACCGATGATCAGTTGTTGTATGTTCTGGAGATAGTCTTTTTCATCATTGTCATGGGGTTATTTGTTTTTCTGCAGGTAAGTGCGGGACTCGGAGGTGTTCTTGAGGGAAAGGGAGGAAAGCGAAAAAACGGATACCTCGTATGCTGCGTGCTGATGTTTCTGATAAGCATCTGGTCGATATATAGTTCCGTGAAGGAAATAAAAACATTTTCCTTGGACGTAACAGTGGCAAGTATAATACTTGATACGACTGCGGCCGTTGCATTGGGGGATCTTTTCATTTCGGCGATGATCTCAAGGCATCTTGTCAGGAAGATTGAGGAGGCGAGAGTATAATGCAGGAAGATTTTCACTACTATGCGACATATTGCGCTGCGGTTCTTGCCGGGTATTCACATGAGGAGAGTTCGGTGATCTGTTACAGCGCACAGTTTGTGGATGTATGTACACGAACGCTTATCTCACGTGTAAAGGGGCCTATGAATGCCGCAACGACGCAGCTGAATCTCGAGATGATGGATGCGGATACAAGCGTTGTGGGGCTTCAGGATATCACCAGGATATGGTCTTCTTTTCATTTTCTTCCAAGGGATCTTTATGCCGAGAAAAAGCATGTATCCCGGAGGTACCGCAGGAAATACCGGCTTATATGCGGACCTAACGGAGAGCTTGTAAAAGACACCGTGAATCTGGCAAAGAATACTTCGCTTCAGGCAGTCGGAATTGCAATGCATGTGCTGGCGGACACCTGGGCTCACAGGTATTTTGCAGGAACGCCCTCGCTTGTCATAAACAATACGGATTCGCATTTCTTTGAGATATTTCCGGACGGAACCGAAAAGAAGATAAGATTTCGGCATTCAACCGCTCCGGATGATGTAGAAAAGGGAGCCTATACCTCGAGCATTTTTCAAAGCAGCGAAAACTCGATTATGAACCTGGGACACGGAAGGGCCGGGCACCTTCCCGACTACAGCTTTATCAGGTACAGGTATCTGCCGGCATGGGGAGGCTACGAGGAAATTGTAAAGGATAACCCTTCGGATTATTACAATGCTTTTCGGCAGATGATACATGCCATGCAGTATATTCGTGGAGGGATTTCGGAATTTAAGACGGACTATTATGACGGGACCGGGGCCGACGAATACGCAGACAGGATAAAAGCCATTATTGAAAAAAGGCAGCGCCTGGCATCGAAGGACTGGAAGGAGTTCGGAGAATCGCTTACGGGGCAGACCATCCCGGATTTTAATACGGATGAATACCTGGAGGAGTATAAAACCGCAGCTGAGGATAAGAAGAACGACACATTCCTGGGAAAGTTTTTTATCGGAGCCCTTGCCCAGAAAAGCATGGTGACTCACAAGATATTTTCCTCTAAGAATCCTCTTGCCGGATATTCGGTGGAATACAAAAAAGGACAGATCACCGGCATAAAGGATTTTCAGATGATGGCAGAAGCAATGAAGGAGACCAAAACTCCATAGTGGTAAGTGAGAAGTACCTGCAGATTAAAACGGAGCGTAATATGAGTAAATTTACACGTGTCAAAAATATTTTAACGGGCCTTATATCAATCCTTCTCGGACTTATGCTATTTTTTATTCCCGAAGAGGCGGCGGATGCGGGTTTTTATGTTGTTGTGCTGATACTGAGCTTAGGGCTTCTTATAAGCGGGATCAAGGAGATAATTTTCTATTTTTCCATGGCGATACACATGGTAGGCGGAAAGAGATCGCTGTATCGGGGAGTGATCATTCTTGAGGTGGCTTTTTTTACAATGTCTCTCTATGAGATCCCCAGGATATTCATACTTCTCTATCTGATCGGCGTGCATGCTTTTTCGGGAGGGGTGGAGATAATGCGCGCAATGGAAGCAAAAAAGAACGATTCATCTTATATATTAAAACTGATCCAGGGTATCATGGATATTCTTTTGGCGGCATGCTGCCTGGTGTTCATCAAGAACGGAAATATCGCTACGTATATCTATGCCGCAGGCCTTATCAACTCCTCGATAATGAAGATAATCGGTTCCTTCAAAAAGACCGCGGTAGTATATATTCAATGAAGGAAAAATGTGTTTTTAATGCCGGTTCAGTGGTATAATATATCTGTTGCATACAAGCGACAAAAACAAATTTCAAAAGGAAAGAGGGTACTTATATGAAGAAGTATATTGCAGAGTTTATCGGCACGATGACACTGGTGGTTCTTGGCTGCGGAACGGCTATGCTTGTGGGCTGTGATTCAGCTAACGGCTGTGGTTATATACTCACAGCGCTTGCATTCGGCCTTACGATAGTTGCTATGGCATACAGTATCGGAAATATTTCGGGATGCCATATCAACCCGGCAGTTTCACTGGGTGTTCTTATAAGCGGAGGAATGGATATCAAGGACTTTGTCGGATATATCATTTCCCAGTGCCTCGGAGCTTTTGCGGGATCCGGACTTCTTGCTCTTATCTTCAGTCTCGGCGGAATTACCGATAAGACAGGCGGATACGGAACAAACGGTCTTGCGGGAGTCGGCGGAAATGTTGTAGCAGGTCTTATTGTTGAGATAGTTCTCACATTTATTTTTGTGATCGCAATTCTGGGAGTTACATCTTCAAAAGCTTCCCACGGTTCCTTCGGCGGACTTGTTATAGGCCTTACACTCACTGTAGTACACATTCTCGGCATAGGTCTTACCGGTACAAGCGTAAATCCCGCAAGAAGCATCGGACCTGCTATAGTTGCAGCCATTAACGGAAACAGCGCACCCATCGCACAGGTTTGGGTATTTATAGTCGGACCCCTTGTAGGCTCCGCACTGGCAGCATTTATTTACAAGGCTCTTGAGACAAAAAAGGACAACTGACATGAAAAACTGGAAAACCTGGAAGATCGTTTTGTTTATTGCCTTATGCGTGTGTCTGAATCTCGGCGGAAAATTCCTGGCCACCGGCCTGGAACTTCCTCTGTGGGGGGATGCCTTCGGGACGGTACTCTGTGCTTATGTGGCCGGGCCTTTCTGCGGAGCCCTGGTCGGATTAACGGGCAACCTTGCATACTGCATGATCAACAGTCTTTCGGCAGCATATTCCATTACAAGTATTGCGCTCGGTATCATAGTCGGTATTGCAGCCAGGAAGAAATGGTTTGACCGTTTCTATGGGTTCATGACAACGGCTTCACTTGCTATGCTCGTTGCACTTACAATGTCAGTGCCTATAGATATGATCTTTGGCGGCGGCTATACGGGCAATAAATGGGGCAACGGAGTTTTTGATTATTTTCATGACAAAAAGTGGCCCGTCCTTATGTGCTGTATTATGGGACAGATGGCGATAGAATTTGCCGACAAAGTGCTTACGACTGCGGCTGTATACATTGTTATCCTTATACGCCGCTGGAATAGAAAAAGGAAAAGTGAAGAGGCTCTTCAAAGCGGTAAGGCTGTATCGGCAGGAATAGTATTGCTTCTTTCGGCAGGACTGTTTTCGCTTTTGTCTTTCGGCTCCGAAGCAGCGTCTTCTTCCGAAGCCATTGACTATAACGATTACGTTCAGAGCATATACAGCAGCAATAACGGGCTTCCCTGCGGTGAGGCCAATGATATCGTACAGACAAATGACGGAGTTCTGTGGATCGGTACATACGCCGGCCTTTACCGTTATAACGGCCGTGAATTCCGTTGGGTAGCCGATTACGAATCGGTTAAGAACGTAAACTGCCTTTATGTTGACGAAGAGGGACGTCTCTGGATAGGGACAAATGATAACGGTCTTTCAATAGTGATCCGTGAAAAAATAGTTAATGTTCTCGATCAGTCCGACGGTCTTCCTTCTGATTCCGTAAGGAGCATCATAAGGGCAACCGATGGTTATTACTATGTGGGAACGACGGGAGCAATGCAGGTTATCGTTATGAATAACGGTCTTAAGCCTGTAAACACTCTGGAAGAAATCTATTATTCCGACTGCCTGAGCGCTGACGAAAACGGGCATGTAGCGTCCGTGGCATCGGACGGAAGGCTGTTTTTGCTGGGGGGCGGAGAGATAATGGCCACTCTCAGCATGCCTGATGATAAGGAAGTTTTTAAATCCTGTGCTTTTGATGAAGACGGTTTTCTTATGGCCGGTACTTCCGCAGACCATATTTACCGCTATGATATAACCGGCGGTGATTTTAAAAAGCTTAAGGAAATTACCTGTGAGGAAGTCAACAGTATCAATAACCTTAATTACCTGAGTGACGGGACGCTCTTTATTTCTACCGACTCCGGAATATCATATATAGACTCTGATGGTTATCATAAGCTTAATACCAATGAATTTGACAATTCCATAGACCATATGCTCTGTGACTATCAGGGCAATCTCTGGTTCACTTCCTCGAGACTCGGACTTCTTCGCCTGGCGAAATCGCCCTTCAAGGATGTATACGGTTCTATAGGAATGGAGCGCAAGGTAGTAAATGCCATTGTTATGTGGCAGGACGGATACTATATCGGCACCGATAAGGGACTTGATGTTGTCGATAAGAACTGCCACAGAGAGATAAATAACGAACTTACCGAAGAGCTTGACGGCAAACGTATCAGATGTATGTATGTCGACAGCAAAGATCATCTCTGGATTTGTACCTACGGAAGCGGACTTATGGAGTATGCGCCGAATGGTGAGAGCTGGGCTTATAATGCGGAGAGCGGAAGCTTCGGAAACCGTGCGCGTATCGTGACCGGGCTCTCCGACGGGACGATCCTTGCGGCAGGTGATACCGGAATCAGTTTCATCCGTGATCACAAGATAACAAAGACCATTAAGAATACCGATGGTCTGATCAATTCAATGATACTTACCGTCACTGAACAAAGTGACGGAACTATCTTAGCCGGGACCGACGGAGACGGTATCGCGATCCTTAAGGACGGCGAAGTCAAGCAGATGCTTACAAGGGAGGACGGGCTCAGCAGTGAGGTCATCTTAAGGACTGTTAAGGATCCCAAGTCCGATGGCGTCTTTGTAGTTACCAGTAACAGCCTTTGCTACCTTGATCCCGAGGGAAGTATCAGGGTGCTGGATAAGTTCCCGTATTTCAATAACTACGATATCTGGGTAAAGGACGAGGATACTCTCTTTGTCATGTCCAGTGCCGGAATATATGTTGTAGAGCGGGATGAACTTGTATCCGGCGGTGATATAGCCTGGGAGCTTCTTGATGCAAGAAGAGGACTTGGTACTTCACTCACGGCAAATTCATGGAATTACAACAATAACAGGGGTGAATTGTTCCTTCCCTGCGATACCGGTGTATACATCATTGATGTTGAAAAATATAACAGTGATGCAAAATCCTACAGGATGCAGCTGGCTTCCGTCAAGCTTGACGGCGTTCTTCAGCCTATGGACAGAACCGGTGTGATCGAGGTGGGACGGGATAAAAGCCGTATTGAACTTGATCCGGAGATCCTGAACTATACGATACAGGATCCCAATGTCGGTTATTACCTGGAAGGGTATATTAACCAATGGACAATTCTTCCACAGAATAACTTAAACAGCATCTATTACGATAACCTTCCCGCCGGTGAGTATACTTTCCATCTGGCCATATTTGACTCTGCCGGGGAGCATCCGCTTGAGGAGAAGAAATTTACGCTTATCAAAACGGGTAAGCTGTATGAACAGCCGGGATTCCTGTTTTATATGGTTCTTATACTTTCGTTTACCATGATATGGTTCACATGGCTCATAGTTCAGAGACAGCTGAACCAGCAGCAGATAAAGCTGAATATGGCCAATGAGACGGTAATGGCTATCGCAAATGCAGTCGATGCAAAGGATGTGCGCACACATCAGCATTCCACCCGCGTTGCTGAGTATTCGGTAATGATTGCCAGGGAGATGAATTGTTTTAAATGGTGGCGGAGAGAAAAGGATCTTTCAAGTCTTAAGAAAGCCGCACAGCTTCATGATATCGGAAAGATCGGTGTTCCCGACAGTGTTCTTAACAAGGTAGGAAGACTCACTGATGAAGAGTACGTACAGATGAAATCCCATGTTACCAGAGGTGCTGAGATCCTGAAGGATTTCACGCTGGTTGAACATGTTGAAGAGGGAACCCGTTTCCACCATGAACGCTATGACGGAAAAGGTTATCCCGACGGGCTGAAGGGCGAAGAGATTCCTCTCTTTGGACGTATCATCGGTGTTGCCGATGCATTTGATGCTATGACTTCAAACCGTGTTTACAGAAACCATATGGACACGGATTATGTCCTTACCGAGATGCAGAGAGGAAGGGGCACACAGTTCGATCCTAACGCTCTTGATGCGTTCATGCGGCTGATTGAGAAGGGTATAATCAATCTTGATGAGCTCTATGCACAGAAACGTGCCGAGATCGACAAGGCCGATAAGGATGCCCAGGAAGAACTTGCACGGCGCGTGGAGGAAGATAGAAAGATCCAGGCTGCGCAGATGCAGGAGGATAAGAAGGAGCAGAATGCGCAGGCCTCGGAGGAGAAAAATGAATCACAGGGTGCGTCTGAGGAAGGAGCGAAGGTATGAAACGTATATACATAACTACAGTAATTACCTGCGCAGTAATACTCGGCGCTTTCTTCGGAATTTTCAGACTCCTTAACATAACCGGCGGAAAGCAACATATAACGGTGGGATTTATCTATGATAATGATGAAAGCACAACATACACATATAATTTTTCATTGGCCAGAGATGCGGTCGAAAAGAAATACGGAGACAAGGTAGACATACTTACTCGCAGTAATGTTCTTGACGACGATATGGAGGAACCATTAAGGGAGCTTGCTGAAGCGGGCTGTGACATTATTTTCTTTAACGGCTACAGTGAGCTTGTAAGGCAGCTTGCACCGGATTATCCCGATATTCAGTTTTGCCAGACATCCTATACGGACATGAGCAGCGAGACTGTTCCTGAAAATTATCATACCTTTAAGGGAGAAGCTTACCAGGGAAGATATATCAGCGGTATCGTTGCAGGAATGAAGATCAATCAGATGATCGAGGAGGGTACGATCTCTGAGGATCAGGCTCTTGTCGGTTTCGTTGCAGCTTTTCCCACATCAGAGGTTATTTCGGGCTACACGGCATTTCTTCTCGGCGTCCGCTCCGTGGTACCCACAGCTGTTATGCAGGTTTGCTATACACATACCTGGAGCAGCTATGCGCAGGAAAAAAGTGCGGCACAAAAATTGATAGATAATGGATGCGTGATCATTTCACAGCATACCGATACGATAGGCCCGGCACTTGCCTGTGAGGCGACTCTTGAAGACAGGCCCGTATATCATGTCGGCAATAACAAAAGTATGTCAGAGGTTGCACCGGGTTCATCCCTTATCACTTCAAGGATATGCTGGGAACCCTATGTCCTTGGGGCCGTTGATGCGGTCATGATGAACAAAAAGATAGAAAAGGCTATTTCCGGAACTGTTCGCGGAAATGACATGTTCGCCGGGTATGAGAGCGGCTGGGTTTGTGTGGATGATCTTAATCTTCAGGTAGCCGCACCCGGTACACAGAAGGCAATAAACAGCGCTATAGATCAGTTCAAGAAGGGAACGATAGACTTTGTGTTTAAGGGTAATTACAGGGGAGTAAATCCCGACGATCCCTCCGATACAATAGACTTGAGAAACGGATATATCGAGAACGAAAACACATCTTATCCGCTTTTCAAATATGTACTTACAGATATCATAACCATTGTTGAGTAAAATATATCAGGGGGACGGCTGGAATAAAAATGGGTGAAAAGGAACGCAAAAAAATAATAGTCAGGACCAGTGTGGTCGGAATACTTACCAATATTCTTCTTGTTATTTCCAAGATGATAATAGGATTTATATCAAATTCCATCGCGGTGATCCTTGATGCAGTGAACAATCTTTCGGATGCACTCTCATCCGTCATAACGATAGTGGGAGCTTCTCTTGCGGGCAAAGCACCGGATAAGAAGCATCCTCTTGGTTACGGAAGGATAGAGTATATCTCTTCCATGGTGGTTGCTGCGATCGTTCTTTATGCCGGCGTTACTTCCGCTGTTGAATCGGTAAAAAAGATAATCCATCCCGAAAAGGCTGATTATTCGGTCGTATCGATAATAGTTATCGCTATTGCGGTGATCACAAAGCTTATACTCGGAACCTATGTTAAGAGGCAGGGTAAAAAGGTTAATTCAGGTGCACTTGCCGCATCGGGATCGGATGCGCTCTTTGATGCGATCCTTTCGGCATCGGTACTGATTTCGGCTCTGGTATATCTGTTCTTCGGAATATCACTCGAGGCGTATGTCGGAGTAGTAATATCGGGCTTCATTATTAAGGCCGGGCTTGAGATGCTGTTCGAGACCATCGGTGATATACTCGGAAAGCGTGCGGAGAAAGAGCTTGTACTTAAAGTCAAAAGGCTGATAAATGAAGAGGAGGAAGTAAGGGGAGCTTACGACCTTATCATAAACAATTACGGCCCGAATAAAAATATAGCCTCCGTTCATATTGAACTACCGGATACAATGACGGTGGAGGAGGTCGACAGGCTTACAAGACATCTCGAGGAAAAGGTTTACAGGGAGACATCTGTAATACTCACCGGCGTCGGAGTTTATTCCTACAATACAAAAAACGATGAAGCGGCTAAGATCAGGGATCATGTTTCTCAGATAGTTCTTTCACATGATTATGTTCTTCAGATGCACGGTTTCTACATTGATATGGACAGAAAGACCATGCGCTTCGATGCCGTTATAAGCTTTGGAAAGATGCCGCATGAAGCGGTGGAGATCCTGACTAAAGCCGTAAATGAAGCTTATCCCGAATACAGCATTGAGATAGCGCCGGATATCGATATTTCGGATTGAGTATTCCGGCTAAGTAGTTTTGTTTCCCGAGGAAGATCATATGTCTTTTAACATTATCAGAAGTGATATAAAAGAGATAGCGGCGGACGCCGTCGTCACAGTAGAAGGGCAGAAGATATCTGCCCTTATTCATGCTGAAAATATCATTACGGTTTCGGATCCGGCTTTTTTCGGAGAAGGATCTTCAGTCTCCGATCCCATGCTGAAAAGATCTGTGATACGCAATGTTTATGAGAACTGTCTCAGACAGGCAGGGGAGAAAGAGTGTGAGAGCATAGTATTTCCTCTTATCTCTTTACCGGATGGCGGAATAGGAAGACGAGAGCTCATAGACATAGCAGTTTCTGTTTTCAGGGAGTATCTTGAAGATAATGATATGAAGATAACTCTCGTAGTGTCCGATACTTCTACGATCCTTATGGGGAATCAGCTGTCGGAACTCGATGAGTATATAGAAGAAAGGCTCGGAGATGAAGTCTGCGAGACAAGAACGGATTTTGAAGAAAATGGAGCTGCCGACGAAGAGAAGGCTGCTGAAAAGGGGTCTCCCAAGAAGAAAGACTCAATAATTGACCGCATCTTCGGGAAGAAGTCAGAAAGGCCGCGAGGCAAGCGCTTCTACGAGCCGGATTTTTCGGAATGCAGTATGATGCGCGTATCTGCGCCGGAAGAACCGCCGAAGTTTGATGCTGCAGCTGCGATGATGGGAGCGGCTCCCATGGCAGCAGCCATGTCCGCAGCCCCTATGGCAGCCGCCCCGGCGGGACGCTCTCTTGACGAGATTATGTCGCAGGTCAAAGAGAGCTGGCAGGAAAGCCTCCTTCGGCTTATCGATGAAAAGGGCTTTACAGATACAGAAGTATATAAGCGTGCGAATGTGGACAGAAAGCTTTTTTCAAAGATACGCTGTAATAGCCAGTACCAGCCAAAGAAGATCACTGCGATCGCCTTTGCACTCGCTCTTAAGCTTAACCTCGATGAGACCAGGGATATTCTCACAAGAGCGGGATATGCACTATCGCCAAGCAGCAGGTTTGACCTAATCATTCAATATTTTATAGAGCATGAGGTTTACGATATATATACGATCAATCTCGCTCTTTTTGAACATGATCAGCCTCTTTTGGGAGAATGAGAATTTACAAGCTGATTGATTTTCAAAATTTTTAAAGACAGAGAATAATGTCGCTTACCGGGCGACCTTGTCCTTCTGTCTTTTTTATATACTTACCTCAGAAACAGGAAAACAAAGGGAAATAATAAATCCCGAACAAAGAAAGAGAGGTAAGCATTATGAAGAAAGGTTTAACAGAGATAGTTTTCATTTTAGATCGCAGCGGTTCCATGGGTGGACTTGAGGCAGATACCATAGGTGGCTACAACTCAATGATAACCAAGCAGAAGAAGGAAGAGGGTGATGCGATAATTTCGACGGTGCTCTTTGATGACAGGGTAGAGCTTCTTCACGACAGGAAGGATTTAAAGAGCGTGGAGGATATTACGGAGAAGGAATACTTTGTCAGAGGATGCACAGCACTTCTGGATGCTATCGGCGGATCGATCAAACGCATAGGTGACATACAGAAAGAGCTTCCCGAGGAAGATAAGCCCGAAAAGACTCTGTTTATAATTACCACCGACGGAATGGAGAATGCGAGTAAAAAATATACCTACGACAAGGTAAAGAAGATGGTTGAAAAGAAGAAAAGAAAGCATCACTGGGAATTTGTTTTCCTTGGGGCAAACATCGACGCCATCGCAGTTGCTAACAAGTTTGGCGTAGCCGCAAACCGTGCAGTCAGGTATGAATGCGACAGTATGGGAACAAAGCTCAATTTTGATGTAATGTCTAAAATGGTCAGCTGTGCAAGAAGCTGCGGAAGCGCTGCCATGATGGAAGAAGCCTTTGACGCAGACGAAATGCTCGCACCCATCCAGGAGGATTACCGTAACAGACACAAGGCATAAAAAATACCGTTCATATGTCCCGAATGACCGCTCATGTCATATTTATTTATTTTCTTATCCCGTTTGTGTATCATCACATCAGAAAGAGGAAATAAAAAATATGACATGAGTTTTTTTAGAGGAGATAATGAAATGGCAAATGTAATTGAGACAATGGGACTGACAAAAAAGTATAAAGAGAAGACAGCAGTGGATTCACTGACCATATCTATCCCGGAGGGAAAGCTTGTAGCGCTTTTAGGCGTCAACGGAGCCGGAAAAACAACAACGATAAGAATGCTTTCCTGCCTGTCAAAGCCGACAGCGGGAAGTGCTAAAGTTTTTGGACATGACGTAACAAAGGAGCCGGATGCAGTTAAGAAGCTGGTGGGAATATCAACTCAGGATACCGCAGTGGCGGAAAACCTGACAGTGAGAGAAAACCTCGAATTTATGGCTGCTATATATCTGGAAAAGAGCAGAATAAAAACATCGGTTGAAAACACGATAAAGGCGTTCGGCCTTGAGGAATATGAGAATAAGAGAGCAAAGCTGCTATCGGGCGGATGGAAGAGAAAGCTCTCCATAGCGATGGCGATCATCGGAGAGCCCAAGGTGCTTTTCCTTGATGAGCCAACTCTGGGACTGGATGTACTGGCAAGAAGGCAGCTTTGGAAGGAAGTGGAGGCACTTAAGGACAGGATGTCGATAATCCTTACGACACACTATATGGAAGAAGCCGAAGCGCTTGCAGACAGGATATTCATTATGATAGACGGTAAAGTTGTCACAGACGGCACACTTTCGGAACTGGAAGAAAAAACAGGAAAGAAAGGTCTTGAAGAGGTATTCATAACTATCGCAGAAAGAGGTATTAACAATGAATAAAGCATTAAATTTTTCAAAAAGAAATCTTATAGAAATGTCCAGGGATCCGCTGAGTTATATTTTCTGTGCTGCATTTCCGATATTGATGCTGATCATTATGTCGGTAGTTAATACAACCATACCGAAGGGAGCAATGACAATATTCAGGATAGATAATCTCGCAGGCGGAATAGCTATCTTCGGACAGACCTTTGTCATGCTGTTTTCAGCATTGAACGTGACTAAGGACAGGAACGGATCGTTTCTTATAAGACTTTTCGCATCACCGATGAAGAGCAGTGATTTCACCGTTGGTTATATCCTTCCGATGATCGTTGTAGCTTTCATTCAGGTAATCATAGCTTTTGCGGCTTCGATTGTAATCTCACTTATCGTGGGATATAAATTGAATATTGCAGGACTTCTTTTGGGATCGGTCATTGTCATTCCTTCGGCTCTTATGTTTGTATCCATAGGATTTATCTTCGGTACACTGTTCAATGATAAATCAGCCCCGGGAATGTGTTCGATACTTATCTCACTTGGATCCTTTATCGGCGGAATATGGTTTGATGTCGAGAAAGCAGGCGGCATAATGGAGAAGATAAGCAAATGCCTTCCCTTCTTTTATGCGACTAAGCTTGTAAGATCTGTTATTTCTCTTGACTTCGGAAAAGAGGCATTTTTAATCCCGCTTTTGGTTGTTGTATTAAGCGCTGCTGTTCTTACCGCTCTTGCATGCCTTCTCTTCGGAAGGAAGATGCGCGCCGATCTGGCCTGATTGATTTAGAACGTTTTCTTTGTTATACTCGTTAGGCAGGCATATATTAAGCGCCTGCTTAACGAGGTTTTTTATGAATATCAAGACTTTGATCGATGAAAAATATAATGAGCCCGAGCTTCATGTCTGCAACAATGAGATCAATGATGAGATAAAAGGGATCGTCTCGGAGCTTCATGAAATATTCGACAGAAAGCTGACGGGCGTTGATGAAAAAGGAAATAAACATCAGCTTCATCCCGGGGAGATCATATCAGCCTACGCCGAGGGACAGAAGGTAATGATAAGAAGCGACGAAGGCTGTTTTGCAGTTCAGAAGAAACTGTACGAGCTTGAAACCGAACTGGGCGAAAGGAATTTTGTACGGATATCTAAATCGGAGATCGTGAATATAAGAAAGATCAAAAATATGGATCTCAGCATAACGGGTACCATAAGACTGCTCATGAAGAACGGTTACGAGACTTATGTTTCCAGAAGAAATGTCTCGAAGATCAAGGAAAAACTTTTAGAGGAAAGGCAGGGAAAACAGTCATGAAGGAATTCTGTAAAAGAGGATTTTTCAGCTTTGCGATTTCAGCCTTTGCCGGTCTTCTGGTAAATCTGATCATTGATTTTGCCTTAAATTTTAGCGGAAGCGAAAATCATATTTCCATGTCGCCGGAATATCTGGCTTTATTTCCTACTCCGGTCATTGCGGCGTATGTTAATATCTTTCTCTACGGACTTATCGGATTTACATTTTCGACCATGACTCTGATATACGAAGTGGAGAGATTAAGCTTTCTGTTGCAGAGTGTGATCTATTTTGTTGTAACGAGTGCTGTCTGTCTGGCAATCACCATGCTTGTATGGCAGCTTCATAAATACCCCGCGGGATTTTTCTCATCGCTGGCGGGATATGCCGCTACGCATGTGATTATATTCGTCAAGGAATACCGAAAGGTTAAAAAGGATATAAAAGAGATAAACGAAATCTCCGAAGCGGGATCGGAAGAAGAATGAAAAAGAGATAAAGCAGCAAAAATTTGCTGGAAGGTCAGATATATGTCGGAAAACAAAGATCTTGATGTTGTGATAGATGCGGGGAAGCTTCTCATGGAGAGCGGCGCCGAGATCTTCCGTGTGGAAGAGACTATGAGGCACATGGCCCGTGTTATGGAAATATCGGAATTTGATGCTTACACGGTTACCGGAGGAATAATGTCTTCCGGTAAAAATCGTGAAGGGGAAAGAGTCTCAAGAGTGGCAAATGTCCCGGAGATAAAAACTCATTTGGGAAAGCTGGAGGCTGTCAATGAGCTTTCAAGAAGGCTTGAGAGGGAAGGAAATCCCGGGGCGGATGAGATAAGAAAAAGACTTGAGAATATAAAGAAAATTCCCGATTGCAGTCTTGTCATAAAGCTGATTGCATATTTCTTCGGTGCCGGTGGCTTTGCATATGCCACAGGAAGCACTGTGATAGATTCGCTTGCTTCAGCAGTGACAGGACTTGTACTTGGCATAATCACATATTTTGTCGAAAAGGTTATCCGCACAAAGTTTCTTGTGACGATCTTAGGGAGCATAGCAGTCACTCTTGTAGCAAATCTCTTCTGTGTGCTGGGCTTTGGACAGATGAGAGGACTTATCATACTCGGCGCATTCATGCTGATGGTCCCGGGAGCGATATTTGTCAACTCCGTGAGGGAATTTTCTGAGAACAATTATGCCACCGGAATATCACATCTTATGTCTGCGCTTCTTACGAGCATTTCCATGGCGGTGGGTGTAGCCGCGGTATCGCAGTTCTTTCCTTTTGCGGATCAGATGTCCGAAAGCTTTGCACTGTCTTCGGGTACTCTTATAGAAGATGTGTTCCGCGTGATAATGGCCGGTATCGGTACGCTGGCATTTGCGGTCCTTTACAATGCACCGAAAAGATACTATTTAGACCTTGGACTTCTCGGGGCGGGATCATGGGCTGTGTACCTTGTTGTCATCAGAACACTTGGAAATGAAGTTATCGGAGTGCTTGCCGCTGCAATGCTTGTATCTGTTTCTTCAAGGGTACTCTCAGTCGTAAGGGGCTGTCCCATGACGATCTTTCTCTCAACGAGCATATTCCCTCTTGTTCCGGGGATAACTCTATACAGGGGAATCTTTTTCCTGCTGACAGGGCAGTACAGTGGGGCATATTCCTGCATGAAATCAAGCTTTATGTTCGCTTTCATGATAGCTATCGCCATAGGCCTGTCAAAGCAGTTCCGTTTCAGATCCCTTTTTGCACAGAAAAAGAGCCGAAAAACAAAGGTATAACCATAATAAAAGTCAAAAAATAAAAAAATAGATCAAAAATTTAATAGCCAGGGGTTAAGAGAAAACCTTTTCTGCCGATATGTTATATAGAACAAAACAAAAAGATCAGATCTGATGTTACACGGAGGTAGCAAGATGAGAAGAATGGATATCGGAAGAAATAATAAAGGTTTATCGCTTTTAGAGCTTATCATAGCTGTATGCATCATGGCAGTGCTCGTAGCGATCTTAAGCCCTATGTTTATGAAGCAGGTTGAAAGATCAAAGAAGTCCAAGGATCTGTACACTGCAGAGAGAATTGCTTCGGCATGTAATGTTGCATTTGTTGATAATCCGGAGGCCTATGATGCATTCATGAGCTTCAAAGGACTTTCCGCACAGGTTACGGCTACAGTGAACGGCGAGACCGAAAGCTATAAGGTTTATCTGGTTGTAGCTAACGAGAGCAACCCCATAAACTGCTTCCACGGTACAGTTTCTGCTCTTGGAAGAAGTGACGGTTCCACAGGCTTCTACGGAACGATAAATGAGCAGCTCGGACTCAGCACAAAGACTCATAACTCGAGCATAGTTCCCAAGTACAGCAAGACAAAGGCCGGCACAAGAACCCGCAACAAATCCGGAAAAACCGTTACCGAAAACTACGGTGCGATCGATAACTGGAGAATCTGCAGAAGAGAAGACGGAACGATGGAAATCTGGTCGGCAGACCACACCGCATTTGGCGGATATCCCTGCTACAGACTCTGGCCCAATCCCGATGATGAATATACAAAGTAAAACAATATAAGATGAAATACAAGCAGCCGGTAAGAATGACAAAAAGTCATTTTTACCGGCTGCTTTTTTGTGCCAAATTAATGAAAAACAGGAGATTTTGAAGGGGGCTTTATGTTATAATTTTTCTGTATTGTTTGTTTATTTTTTCGGTAAAATTCATTCAATTAAAATTTGATCAAAAAGGAAAACGGCCATGACATCAGAATACTATGACACACTATCGGCAAGGGAAAAAGGAGATATATACTGGCGCAAGCTGAAATACTATCTGCGCGCCGTAAAGGAGAAGGATATTGAAACCGAGAACAGAAGGTCCGGAAGCTTTATGGCGGGAGAGACTTTTTCTCTCGATACTTCTGAACTTAAAAAAGAGATAGAGCAGGGCACCAGACATATCACAGGAAACGAGTTTAGGCACAGACCGCCAACCGCGACGGGAGAGCTTGCCTATAAGCAGAGCATACAGCTTGTGAAGCTTTCTTCGGAATACTTTAAGGAGCGGCTTGCAAAAGCTGATAAGCAGGATGAAGATGATTCGAACAAGGTGCTCAGGGACAATCTTGAAAAGCTTATCCCGCTGATGGACGGGGCTGTTGATACTTGGTTTTCGGCTAACGGGATTAATTCCCGTACGGGTGAAAAGGAGAGCCCGGAAATAATTTCCGAGGCAAAAAATAAGCTTGATGAGGAAATACAAAAATATGAGAACGGTGTGAAGAATTTCCGTGTTAATATAGCGAAAAAAATAGCGGCAGAGCTTCTTTCAGGGGGCCCGGAGAGCCGGGATAAGAGTGAAGAGCCTGAAAATTCGTTTTCTGAGATCATTTCGGAAAACATTGAAAAATATGAGAAAAACCGTGACAGTATAGATAAAGCAGTAAGAGATCATATGGCTTGCCGGAAAGTAATTTCAGCCATAGAAGGAGAAATTGACAGGCTAAAAGTAATAGTGGAACAAAAAGGAAAATACGAGAAGGTCAACTTGATAATGACCTATAGGGATGTATTCAGAGAGTACCGCGACATGGCTCAGGAAAAGCTTAAGCTCTCGGTATGGGCACAGTATGGATGCGAGGGACTTATCAGAGGACTCTTGCTCGATGAACCTGCCGATCCAAAGGTGGCAAAATATATAGAATCCCATTACAGCGTGAAAGTGCCTGTTTATTCGCAGTATCAGAGGATCAGCGAACTCCCGGGTTATGTTTCACACAGTGATAAGCTCGATGCGGATATAGAAGAGTATGGCATTTCCGATATGGAGGAAATGGAGAAGGCATTAAGCAGGCTTAGAACATATAAAAAGGAACATCCAGATCAGTTCAGCTGCCAGACGATCCATTCCATGCTTTTTGGAACAAATGAGCTTCCCGAAATAGCAACCCTGGCTAAGCAACTTAGAAATTACATAGCCGGATCAATGAAAGCAGGAGAATTCTCGGGAATGTCCGAAAGTGAGAAACACGATCTTTTTGAAAAATGGGTTTTTTCGGATACCATGGCCAGAGTTTCATATATGGTGATCGAATACGGCAGGAAAAGTGAAAAGAAGACAATCAGTGACCTTCTGCTTACTTTTGAGAATGACAGGCGGGAAATGGAATTTGCATATCAGGAAAAAATGTGCAGGGAAAGCATAGAAGAATGCTTAATGAGAAGGAGAAAGACAAAATAGATGTATACGGATCAGATCATTCATACGGCAAACATAATGAATTACAGCGATGAGATCCCGGTTAATTATCACGATCAGATAAAAAAGGGTGAGATATCCGCAATAGCAACCTTCAATGGAGAGCCAGGAAGCGGCAGGCTTGTAGACACGACCATAACCGCAAGTCACGCCGGCTGGCTTGAGATCATTTGGTTTTCAATGGGAGAGGGCTACCATGAGGAGGTTCAGGCGGCGGATTATTTGAGATACGTGATCAGAAAAGCCGAAAAGACCGGAAATTATATCGGAGCCTTTGCGGAGATCCATGTTGATGAGCACACCGAGAAGATCGCGGATATCCTTACCCTCGCCGGAATGGAGCTTAAAGAATCTAAGAACAATAATTATGAAATAGCTCTTTCGGAGATAACAAAGGACGGTATGCTTATCGAACAGGCAAAAAGATCGGAGTGCATTTTCCTGGAAGATGCTTCTGAAGAAGTGATCGGAAAGCTTGAGGATAAGATATATGATGACAGGCGTGCAATCCCGGTTCCGCCCTATATGGAGTGGGAAAAATATATGGGGGATCTTTCGGTTATCGGGCTTGAAAAGGGTGAACCCCTCGGATGCCTGCTTTTTACGGAAAAAAAGGATTATCTCATTATGGACCTACTTTACAGCGCATCGCCGAAAGCAATCCCGGGCATAATAGGTACGGCACTTATAAAGGCAAGAGAGCTTTTTCCGGGGGATAAAAAGATCCTTATGCCGTTGGTTGGCAACAGATCGGCAGAGCTTGTCGAGAAACTTGCAGCCGGAGCAAAAAGGGGAAATATAGTTGAGGCGGTAACCTGGTTTTGATTTTTTTACGACGCAGCAGAGGAGGTATTTATGAGGCTGACCTTGATAGACGACGATAATATAAGTTTTTTTGAGAAAGCGATCGGGGATAGATATGCTGAAAAGAAGGAAAACGAGCTTTTTGCAGGCGTGATCGATGATGAGAATAAAGCGTGTGCCGCAGCAGTTTTTTCAGAGCAGCCCGAAGGTCTTTATCTGGAGCATATCGCGGTAGATGATGAGAGAAGAAGGCAGGGAATAGGCTCTTTTCTTATCAGCGAGATGAATAAAACAGCAAAAAGATCCGGCATAAAAAACATGTATGCGGTTTTCTTTGCCGACGAGGAAGATGAGGGCTCTAAAAGCTTTACGGCATTTTTGGAAAAAAACGGCTTTACGATCACGAGGCCGGACGTAAAAAGATCCGTATATGACATACAGGAGGTACTAAGGCTCCCTTCATTTGTAAAGGGACCTTTAAAACGCCCGTTCAGGATAAAGACACCCGCAGAGCTTTCTGAAAAGGATATGGAAAGCATCAATGGCATAGATGATCCCATGGTGGATCCGGCAGATGTTTCTTCATACAAAAACCGATACGGCTGCGTTCTTTTCGAGAAGGATGAAATACGCGCAATCCTTGTGGCAGAGATGTTCGGGAAAGGAATAAGAATAGGCACTCTTTACAGTACAGGGGAAGGGGCTTCGTTTTTTGGCTATCTGTTTGAACATGCGATGGAAATAGCAAGATCAGAGAGCACTGAGCTTGAAGAGCTTGTTGTAGACACGGCGGGGGAGAAGATGGAGAAGTTTGAGAAACTGTTTTTTGAAAAAATGAAAGTTAGGTCCGTGAAAAGTTTCAGAGCTGTTGGGGCGGAAATGCAACTGTAGTAATGACAGATATCAGCAAAAATCGGGGTAATGATATGGATCAGAAAAAAAAATCAAACCAGTCTATGCAGAGTGAAATCAGTGTTAAGCAGAAAGCATACGAGCTTCCGCAGAACCTGAATTATATTTTATTGTGCGGCGAGGACTATCTGCCAAAGGAAGTTTCCGAAGATAGCACGTTATCCGAGGAGCAAAAGAAAGAAAAGCAGTTCGGACAGTACTATTACGATGCCAGCAAGAAGCTTGAAGGAAGCAGATATGAAGACCTGAAGCGCATTGCAAAGGAATCGGAGGATCTCGAGAGAGAAATGTTTCCTCTTGTCACGGAATTCGGAGAATGCTTTGAGTCTTTGGATAATGAGAAAAAAGAGCGTTTGTATCCTATAGCACAGTATGTCAGCAGCATCTATAACGAGCAGGATGCATGGAAAATGCTTATCCAGAGAGAAGCATCAAAAGAAAAGCCTAAGGATAAGGACGAGAATGCCGCATTTCAGGAAGCGATCCTTCGCATAGCTGAAAAATCCGTCTATATCAAGAATCAGCATGCGATAAGCCTCCGCATGATAACGAGTTATATCAAAGGCTTTAGTGAGAGGTCATTTGTCGAAAATCCGGCCCAGACCGAGCATATCATCTCTGCGGTAAGCAGCGCACTTGTGGATGTGGGAAACCTTGAAAATGCAAAGCTGGAAGGAGAGCAGATCGATGAGTGCATGCAGCGGGCCGATGTTGTAAAAGCTTTACTTCTCGCAGGCAGCGCAAAGCATGAATTCAGATCCGAGAAATCTTCCGACAGGGTTAAAGAGATCCGAAGGAAGATGGTGGATGAGAGTGTTGAAAGGCTCAATCAGGCAAGCAAGGCTGAAAAACAGCAATATGAGGATAAATTAAGCAGCCTGGGGGAGAAATTCGATAATATCACAAAGCATGATGAGAATAATGCTTTTGCCATGTTCTGGATTCCCTCATCCATGGTGAAGAACGAGGGTGAAGAGGAAAAGGACAGAGTACTTGTTAAGGATGAGCAGCTTGCCGGCATGGATGAAGCATCGATAAATCTGTTTATGCTATCTTCACTTATAGATAAAATAAAGACGGAGTATAAGGGCTCAGCTTCTGAGGAACTGGCATCATGCTTTGAAACGGCAGTTTTTCAGTTTTCGCAGGTAATGTATAAATATTCCTGCGATGCACAGGTTGAATCAGATATGATAATTGAGGACAAGACGCTTTCCGAAGAGGATAGAAAGAATAAACTGTTCGAAGTCCGTGATAAAATGGTTGATTTTTCAAAGTACCACGGACAGATCTGCTCCCGCATGACGGAAACGCTCACCTTATATTCAAACAAATTTAAAGGCGATCCTGCGAGCGAGGCCGAAAAGGTTAAGTTCAGGATGTTAATGGATTCCGTCAAGGCTGTTTCAGTCATCAATCCCGGTACTGAAAAATTATTAAAAGATAACTCGGGTATTTCCGTATCATCGGAGAGATGCTTTCAGGCATTGAAGGCGATGGATGACATTCAGCGTCTTGCGTTTGGATCGTTTTTGATAAAGCCTCCTATTTTTGATGAGGATAAAAAAATTCTGACAGGTGACAGCGGTCTGACCGACGGCGCGGACTATGAGGAATCTTTTTCAAGGAGGATCCGTCTGATCAAAATGATGGATGGCAGTAATGTCCTATCTGCAAAAGATATCACGGATCGGAGTGACACGCAGGAAAAAAAACAGACAAAGGATAATGAACAGATACAGGATACTAAAGAGTCCGTGTCCGAGCAAATTCTTGTCAGCCAGCAGCAGGAAGAAGAGCAGGTTCTTGAGGAACAGGTTTCGTTTATGAACCAGCTTCGGGGAAATATGGAGAAGCATATTCCCGAAAAGGAGATACGCAAGGTCAGCAGCTATATGGTTGACGGTCAGAAGCGTGAAGGCATCGGAAAATGCCGCGCATGGTGGGTCCGTATCGGACATGTATCGGGAGGACGTCTTAAGAAAGCAGTCGATACCCATGTTGACCGCATGCTTCAGAGCGAAAATCTTACCGACAGGGATCTGTCTGAAGCAGCGACCAATCTCGGATTGAGTACGGAGATCACATCGGATGAGGTATTTAAGAAATTAAAGGGGAGAGAAAATACCGATATTTACAAAAAGCTCGATATGTTTAAGAGGATATCCGCTTTATCTAAGGGGGCCGATATCCTTAAGGAGTATGGGGAGATAAAAGGCTCCTTGGGAATGCAGGAGCTTGGCAATGAACTGTCTCTTGACGATACGTATTTTACCAAGTATCCCCAGGCTCTCAAAGTGGTACTTATGTATAAGCTTGTAAAGAACGTGGGAGTGGCAGATAAGAAGCTTTCCGAGATAAACGACAGGGTGCAGGCGGCTGCATCGGGCCTTGAGAAAATGTATCAGACCATAATCGGCTCAGAGGACTATCGTAACTCATTTGACAAGCAGACTGAAAAGAGAACAAAGGCGGAGAAAAATCCTCTTTCCGAAATGATGTACAAGGACGGGCGGGCTCTGGCAGTCGATACCATGGATTCGGTATTCGGCTGGCTTGGCTACATCGATCATCACAGGAATATTTCGGTCGAGGGAAGCCTGAAAAGACTGAAGTATTCACAGGAGGCTAAGTCAAGGCTTGAGAAACTTGAGGCGGATAAGCAGGCGGATAAGGAGGCTGCCGCTCGTGCCACGCTTGATAAGCAGAGAGAGCTAATAAACAGAAATCTCAGCAGAAGCCTTGCGATGGTTTCTGAGCAGGACAGAAGAGACAGATTCAGTGAACTGACAAGAAAACCTCAGGAGATCGAGCCCTATGAGAAAAAGGTCGGAGCGGGAGCTGTTTCCGAGCTTATGCATAACATGTTAAAAGATACGCTTTTACCGAGGTTTGAAGCGGCGGGCCTACCTGACATGTTTGAGACTGATATGGATATGCTTAAGGGGCAGATAATCCGTAACGCGGTTTTAAACGGATACTGCGGTGTTAAGAGTGAGGAAGACATAGGCAGCCTTACATACGAGCAGTTCACGGAAATGGTCTCACTTGCAAGCGCAAGGCTTTCGGAGTACCCTCAGTTTATTTTTGATGTCAGCAAAAAGCTTAATGAGAAAAACGCCGGCACGGAAGAAAAGCTGACCGATGAACAGAGAAACTCACTTCTTAAGCTGATGTTTTCCGACAATGAGCTTAAGGTCGATGATGCCGCTGCTATGATAGAGGCTCTCAGGGACAGGAAGAAATTCCTCGAGGAAAACAAAGCCGGAATTCTCTTTGGAGGCAGGGAGACCGTCAATCCAAGGTTATACCATGATTTAACCAAAATGAAGGTCAACACCGACCACAGCGAACCGGTCATAAGAGCCGTGAGCAGACAGCTCAGGATGGAAAAGGCCGATGATGACATAAGGGACGCATGTGAAAAAGCAGAAGTTGATATGCCGAAAAGCTTCTATGAGTTTGCGGCAGAGATAAGATTTAAAGAGGCCAAAACCACCGATCAGACACCAAAAACCGAAGAAGAACTTAGAGGCGAATACAAGAATTACGTCCAGAATGAATGGTACACATCGGTTCAGGCAAAGGATGTCGAGAAATCCAAACCGCTTGAAAAGGTAAAGGATTTTCTTTCAGCCTCCGGTACGTTTGTTTCATCCGAGACGGAGAACCGGTTCATGTACTACGGCCTCATGCAGTACGGAAATCTTCTTTCGGATGCCTTCGGGACCATTAAGGATAAAAAACAGGAAGAGATCGATCTTCTGAATGATACCCATCGCAAAGTATTTGAAAAAAATCTTGTATCAAAAATATTAAACGGTATCGTCGATAAGGAGGTGGCTTGCAGGATTTACTGCGAGAGCAAAGGCATAAGATTCGGAAAAACCCTTAAAACGCAGCTTTCCCGTCTGTATTTTGATCCTGATTTCGAGACAAAAATGCACACGGCCGTTGATCAGATCAAGGACAGGAAGGCCGCTACGTTTGATCTTGCAGTTAAAAGGCGTGATGAACGTATCAAGGCTTTGAAAGGAAGCGGGAATGCCATTATTTTGCCGCTGCTTCTCGAAAATGATATCTTTACGGATCATCTTGCGGCCGACAACGAAGAAGAGTATAAAGCCTTTTCCGATAAGTTTTTGGCTCAGTCCAAGAAGGTCGTTGAAGAGATCGAAAAGCATCCATACGGTGAGCAGTATCTGATCGGAAAGAGAAGCGAGATACTTAATTTCATTTTTGATGAGAGATATGCGCAGGCCGATGTTAAGACACATCTTAATCTTGAGGCCTATGACATACTGATGGAATCAACGGTTCTTGACAGCAGCGGACATACTCTGGGAAATAAGATCAGCGAGGCTATAAGCAGGCGTAAAGTCTCCGATGAAAAAAAGGACGAGAACACGGTCAAGCTTGAAGAGGGCAACCTCTATACAATGGCGCTTCTGTATGACGGTGTGGGTGCGGTACTGGATGATGTCAAGATGCAGAAATACAGGACCAGAACAGATGCAAACACCGCTGCTCTTGATGCTGCCATCGAAAAAGAATTTGCTTATTATACCGAAAAAGGCATGAACTTCAGCGAAAGCAGAAGGGATGCCATAAAAAAATCCATCCACCAGAACGAGAGAAAAAATATTTTTCTTGTCACTGAAAAAGAGTATGCCAAGAAGGTTAAAAAACAGGTTTCTCACTGGTTCCATGAAAATGAAAAGCAGGCCCGGGCCGACAGTGAAATAAAGACACGCCGCGAGGAGATTACCGAAAACCTTAAGCTCGTGCTGATCAACAAGAAAAAGGGCAGGCTGGCTTTTAAGCAGTTCCATACAGAGACGGACATGCTTCGCGAAAAAAGCGTTTCGGACTACAAAAAGCGCAGGGAGAGTGAAAAAAAACCGGGAGAAACGGATACCTGGTTCGAAGGTAAGCTTGGAGCACTTGAGAAGGATATCCGTGGTAATCTGGAAAAATTCTTTACGGAAGAAAAGGATAATCTGCCTCAAAACGGTGCCCTTAACAGCTTTTACAACGAAACTCTTGCAAGAATGTCATACCATGTGACTCTTGATGATCCCGAGGCGGCCGGATTTGAGCTGAATAAGGATTATCTTCAGTTCTTAAAAATAAAGAAGTTCTATGAAGTTGCCGGTAAGTTCTTAAGCAACAAGGAGACGACCAAAGATCTTCCGGAAACGCAGCGCGAAAGTATCATCGGCGGACTGATGACATATTACGGCGAATCGCTTACCGATCCGGCCTATGTAGTTACACCCGACGTTATCAACGAAGAGCTGGAGCTTCTGCTTGATGAAAAGAGTGTCGGAAGAGAGATACTGAATCTTTTGGAGCATGATTCCGGCGGATACTATGGTATTGGCAGCGATGGATACAATTACGGCGATACACCTCTTTCAAGCCTTGACAGAAGAGAATTTGATGATCAGCTGAAGGAAAAGGCAAAGGGAGGAAAGCTTAAAGAGGTATTTGAAAGATACAGCGGACTTGACAATGAAGTGAAGATACTGACCGCACATATCCTTGTAAGAGATGCAGACCTTTATTCACCGGGTAATTATCTTGTCAAAAAGCTCTTTAACAAACAGGTACAGTCATATTCAAGAACCGATGCCATCCTGAGCTATATCAAGGGCGAGACACTTGCTGAACCCGATTATAAGCAGGCGCTGAATGCATTAACCGATGGTGACAGCATTTCTTACGATCGTTTCTATGCTGCAGTTTCTCTTGCCATAGATATAAATGAGTCAAAATACAGGGACGGCTTCGCAGTAGATAAAAAGACATACGATAAGATGGTTGAAGAATGCTTCTTTGAGACAGCCAATACTATCGTTAGCGAAGAAGCCTGTGAGATAGGAGCGGTTGAGGCGAAGTCCATCGCGGATGCCGTGACCGATAATCTTTCAAAAGAAAAGAACCTTACGAACAGTGAGAAAATGTGGGCATATTACACATCGCTCCGCACATATGAAAAAGAGATAAAAGCATATGCGGATGTTCATAAGGGAATAATGGAAAAGATCGAAAAAGATAAGACTGAAGCACTTGAAAAGGAGACTGACGAAGATAAGAGAAAAGAAATAAGCGAAAATGCTGAGAAGAAAAAAGATCATTATAAGGCATTAAAGAAGGTCTGTGAGGATTATGACAGACTCACAAGCTATGCATATCTTGTCTCTCAGGAAAGAGAGATAAACGCCAAAATAGCTGACGGAGAAAACGGTAAGGATAATCTTGTAAGTGCATATAAGAACAGGGTGGAGCGTGCCAAGATTGAAAACATGATGCTCCGGGAACTCGGAATGTCCGGTCAGATCATGGATAATCAAGACGAACTCTACAGAGGTGAGGCAAGATCGACGGCTTATGAGAGAGCTCTTGAAAAGAATACGGAACAGGCGAGGGATATGTTCTCACAGTACCTTGATACTCAGGCATTCCGTGTGGACGGCTTTAAGACAAAGAGTTCCTTCAAACCCTTTGACAAGGACGAGGATTCGTTCCCGCCGAATGTGAAGGAGGCGGTCCTTCAGATAGACAGATGGGTTGCCAAAAACGGATGCTCATTCTCCGCGGGTAATTCGGAATCAAGGTTTGCCGGAGATATTCTCGGACATCCGATGCGGGAGAGACTGTTTGTTTATTATATGGTTGAGAAGCAGCGGCTTGGCGAACCTACCGGAACGGATGTTGCCATGTCCGTTAACGGTTATGTTCCGGATCTTGATAAATTCAAGGAAGCGATAGAGGCACCTATATATAAAGTCCATCTCTATGCCGCTTCGGCGATTAAGGATACTGATTTTGTAAAGGAATCCGATCTTCTGCGCGGGGCGCTGTCAACCTACGGTAAGCTCAACACTGATATGATCGAGAGCGCCATCAGACTTCTCGATGACGATGAGTTACAGGTTTCTGAACAGCTGCTGGATATGAAAGAATCGCTGAATACGGATTACAGCGATAAGCTTGCGGCAAAGAGGACCAAGCAGAAGGAAGAGGATGAGGATGAGAGCTATCATGCTCTGAAAGATTATCTTGAAGCCCGCCGTGACAGGCAGGAAAAGCTTAAAGCACTGCTCAGCGAGATCGAAAAGCTCCGCACTTTATCGGCTATATCGGATGATGCCATAATAAATAAAAAAGAGAAGACGGCAGCAGCCGTACTTCAAAGCCGGGTTGTCAGAGATCATATGACAATGCTGCATGCTGCGGATGATGAACTTAGGGGTATGCTAAATAAAGCCGATCCGTCATTGTATGAGCTTATAACAAGTACGATAGGAAGAAGGCTGCCTGTTGTAGAGGAAAAGGAGCCCGAGACAACAGGAGAGAAGGCAGTAGCTAGGGCAGAGACAGCCGATGACATAGTCAACAAGCTTTCAACCGTGGAGGAGAAGCTGTTTGATTCAGGTGTTTTTGCTACGCTAAGCGGTGTAACCGCTCTTGCAAAGGTCGTTTCCGCATGCTATCTGGCGCATGAGCAGGATCCGCAGACTATGAACCAGAAATCGGAAGCTGCTCTGGCTATACTCGATACGATTGAAAACGCAGCCGAGCCGGTGGGAGAGCTTATTAAAGAGGTACTTGGAAGCACCTCCGAAATCTTCGGAACGGCGGCTTCGGTCGTAGCGGCTGCAGCCAACACCACGGCAGGTGTCATTACAGCTTATACTGCAAATGAAAACCTAAAGACCGTTCAGAAGGCCCAGAAAAAGACTTCCAAACAGACAAAGGCAGAGCTTAAGGAGGCGGAAAAGAGCGGAGATCAGAAGAAGGTCAAAAAGGCAAAGGAATTATCCCGCGCGGCATACAATGTAGGCAAAATGCAGGGCAACACATTTGAGACAAGAAAGACTCAGGGTAAGCTTAAGGCAGCAGGTGGAGCGGTGGCACTTGCCACAGCACTCATTCCGGGACTGAATGTTGTCGGTGGAATTGTAGGCGGAGTAATATCCGGCGTAACATTCCTGCATAAGATATACAAGGAAGGTCAGAATAAAGATGATGCACTTGACTCCTTCCTTGGGATGAATGAACTCCTGAAGGAATTCAATAAGCACAAGGCTGTGCTGAAATATGATGTCAAGGACGATGCCGAGGCTAAAAAGCTTATCCGAAGCAGGATGCTACGGAAGTTCCATTTCTCCACTGCAGATCAGTTCTTTGGAGACCTTGCCATGAAATATGCCCGGATACTTTACCGGGAGATATTCTTTGACAAGGACGGAAAGCAGATACTCGGAGGTAATGCTGAAGCGATAAAAGCGAAGGAGCAGTTCACAATGCTTTTCCCCGACCTCGAATTCGGATGGCCGATGAAGGCCGGGGATCCGCCCTATCCTTCGGTGGATGAAATGGGAGCGAGCCTTATGAAGGTTTCGTAGGAAGCGGTGGAACCGGTAATCTCTGCGGAGAATTTGAAAGCATAAATAACTTATAATTCGCTTCGGCTAATTCATCGCTTAGCGAGCTTATCTTTTTTTGCTGCTCATTAACGAGATTTACCATATTTTCGAAAAGATGCAGCACATTCATGTAAGGCCTCATTTCCGAGCCGGTGGCATATGGGTGTGGCTCGTACATCCACATATCGGCTAATATATTTACGATAGGTGCGATCTTATCAGCGCCATCTTCGGTGTAGGTTTCAAACAGTTCTCCTGACTTAAGCATTCTGGAGAAGGTGAGAGCGGGGTTCTGTATGGTAAGGGTTTCAAGAGCATCCTTCAGATTTGAAGGATGCTCTAATCCTGTCAGCTCATGTGTACAGATGTTGATGTGCTTAACCGAAAGGTCCGTATCCAAATCGTAGGTTAATGTGATCATGGCATTTCCTCCTGTAAAAAAAGAATTGTTTTAGGTTACCTGCGTGTACATATATGTTTTTACAGCGTTACCGATTGTAAAGTGCAGTCTTCAAAGATCGCGTCTTTAATTTTGTCCTGAAGCTCGGAATACATTCCCCTCATTCCGTATTTTGCTGTCATGCCGATAAGCTCCTTTTTCTTTTCGGCTGACAGATCGATGTTGATATGATAGATGTTTTCAAGCTTCTTTACGGGACTGTAACGCTCATCCGCAAGGATGGCAGCAGCCTTCGACTCGTCCATGGGCTCAACTTCGATTATTCCGCCGTTTATCCTGCCGAGAAATTCATTGCTCAGGACTTTTGATTCGAGCAGGAGATCCCTTGTGACAGCGCCGCTTCTCGAACCGGGCTTTTCTTCGCTTGAGAAGCCCACCTTATTCGGATTGTCTTTTTTTATCTGGGCAAAGGTTCCGAGAAAAACGAAATTGATCCCGGAAGTATCGATCATCCGGCGGTCCCTCTCATCCTTTCCGACATAGAGAGTACCGCCCTCTGTCATTTTCAGAAGCTCATTCTGGATCATATCTCCGAGTTCATATTTCCCGAGAAGTGCCTTATCAATCTCGTCGATGAATACCCAGCCGGGAAGGGCGTTCTTCCGGGTATCGATGTTTTCAAGAGCATCGGATATTGTACAGTTTCCTTTATAGGCCCGGGGAGATGCAGAGGAGGCATCGAAGATAGCAGTGTTGTAGTAAACCTCCGATAATATCCTCGCCAGCTCGGTTTTTCCGCAACCGGAGGGACCGATCACCAAAAGAGAATTCTTTGTGCCAAGGTGTAAGGAAGACCAGATGGCCGTCGCCATGGCCTTCTTGTATTCGTGACAGCCGCAGAGCCTGCTGTCGAAGTAATCGTAGATCGATCTCGGAGAGGAGAAGATCCGGGCGTTAAGGCTGTCATGATTTAGGTTTCGCATTCTCGGAGATACGAGACTGGTACGCGCATCCCACCAGGGATGCACAGGTTCTTCGGTAATGCCGGGAACATTATTTGTGATGTTATCGTTCATGATGTACCTCCTTTGATGGTATATGTGTTTATATGGTAAATTTTTTTGAGAGAAATATATTTGTCGCAATCCGGCAGGATGCATTCCCTTGGCCCGCTCATATCATCGCGAGGCTTCCCCGGGGCCGCCATCCGGCCGTTTGCGGATGAAATTGTCAAGGAACGATAGATACGAAAAAAAAGCAAAAAAAGCCGTTGTTTTGATAAGTTCCGAAAGGGCATAGTACTCCTGCCTTTTCAGTTTACCTATCAAAACAACGGCTTAATGTTATTTTGATTATTAAGTTGGAAATTATTGTAAAACAGGTTTTTCTAAATTGCAATAGCTAATTTAAAATTTTTTGAAAAGTCTTCCGGATTCCATTTTATGTGAGATAATAGTAAATAATTGCAATATTGTGATATTTTTACAGAGAAAAATATGAAAAAATAAAGTGATACTATATTATTTTGAGATGAGTGTTTCTGAAAAAGGAGGATTCCGATATGTTTGATTTTAACTATTATACCCCTACAAAGGTCGTTTTCGGAAAGAATACCGAGAGCCGGGTAGCCGATCTGATTAAAGAGTTTGGCGGTACGAAGGTTCTTATTCATTACGGAGGGGGAAGTGTTGTCCGCTCCGGGCTGTTAAAGAGAGTTACCGATACATTGGATGCAAATAAAATAAGCTATGTTACCCTGGGAGGTGCGGTTCCCAATCCGCATCTTAAGCTTGTATATGAAGGAATTGAGCTTTGTAAAAAAGAAAATGTGGATTTCCTTCTTGCAGTGGGTGGAGGAAGTGCGATCGACTCCGCAAAGGCTATCGGATACGGAATGGCAAACGAAGGTGATGTATGGGATTTCTATGATTATAAGAGAAAAGCTGAAGGCTGTCTTCCGCTGGGAGTTATCCTTACCATCGCTGCAACGGGAAGTGAAATGAGTGATTCATCCGTTATAACAAAGGAAGAAGGACTTGTTAAGAGAGGGTACAGCAGCGATTATTCCCGCCCAAGATTTGCAATCATGAACCCGGAGCTTACCATGACTTTGCCTGATTATCAGACCACCTGCGGATGTACGGATATTATGATGCATACCATGGAAAGGTATTTTACAAACGGCGGAAATATGGAGATTACCGATGCTCTTGCGGAAGGACTTCTTCGCACCGTTAAGAAAAACGCCCTCATTCTTGCAAAAGATCCCGGAAACTATGATGCACGTGCGGAGGTTATGTGGGCGGGAAGCCTTGCACATAACGGCCTTACCGGATGCGGAAATGATGGCGGGGACTGGATGACTCACAAGCTTGAGCATGAGCTCGGGGGTCTCTATGATGAGGCACACGGAGCCGGACTTGCCGCTATATGGGGAAGCTGGGCGAGATATGTATATAAGGACTGCCTGCCACGCTTCAAGAAGTTTGCGCTGAATGTCATGGAAGTTGAAGAAAAAGGAACGGATGAGGAAATCGCTCTTAAGGGAATCGAAGCCATGGAGGATTTCTACAGGAGCATAAATATGCCCACAAATCTCCGCGAGCTCGGAGTAAAAGCCACGGACGAGGATCTTGTTCTCATGGCGAGAAAATGTGCCGTAGGTGTCGGCGGAGAGATGGGCTCTGCAAAAGTGCTTAACGAAGAAGCTATGCTTGCTATATACCGCGCCAGCATGTAAGCTTCTGATCTTTGATATCATAATTTGAATAGGAGCAGCATAAGTTGCCGGTCTTCTTTTTATTGTAATAATATCCGGAGTGTGATATATTCTCTTAGATATTTAAAGAGAAAGTGAAAAAGATGAAAAAGCGGAGTTTAAAGAAATTTTGTCTATTTTTGAGCGGCGTTATGCTTGCGGGAACGGTATGCGGATGTGCCGAAAAACAGGAAGCCGGCAGTCAGCAGGAAGTTTCAGAGGCCTTGGATACTGTCACGGAAAGCGATGCCGGTTCGGATGAAGAAACAGCCTCTGTTTTATCTGAGGATAGCTTTGCAGATACAATTGAAATAGTTAAGTCAAATGATTACTTTTTCGATCCCGAGGAGATAATGTTTCTTTCGGGTGTAAGAAGCCTTGCGGAAAACCCGGAGATTTCTTATACGCTCATAGATATGAATGGGGATATGGTATCGGAGCTTTTTGTCAAAGAAGGCGATTTTGTCAGTGTTTATGCATATGACGAAACTGCTGACCTTGCAAAGAAAACATCTGAATATGACAGTGATATCGAAAAGATAACAGCCGATGAAAATGTGATATGGATAGATTCCACGCAGTGGGCCGACGGAACCATTTATGGCGTAGCTTTTCAGATGGATGATCCCGGAGTAAAGAACGATTATTATACTTCGACCAACTATGATCTCCTTCCAAGTGCATATGTAAATGCACAGGGTGACAGCGTCGCTTTTGCTTTCGGAATTAATTCCGTGTCGGATGACTTAAAAACGATGTTTGAAGACCGTGAAACATACAAGGGCGATGATATCGAGCGTATCCGCACATATTATGATATTGCGACAAACTGGGACAAGCGTGAAGAGGAAGGCATTGCGCCCTTAAAAAAATATCTTGATGCTATAGAAAGCATTGACTCCATCGATGCGATGAGCGATTATCTCGCAGATCCTTCAAGGGATCCGTTCTGCATGTTTTTGACTTTCCGCACAACGCTTGACCTTAACGATACTTCTCACTGGATCGCAACTATTCAGGGAGACAATTTTTCAATCCTTCCCAGAATATACAACAATTCAGATGAAAGCGAGCTTGAAGATCTTCGCGCGGAGTACGATGCTACAGTAAGAGATATCCTTGACAGATCCGGATACTCCTCATCGGATGTGGACAGGATCCTTGAAGAGTGCTACGAGATCGAAAATATTCTTCTTGAAGCTACATGGCCGAGCGAGGACGATGATGAGGAGGACGAGCTCCTCACACCGATGCCCTTGACTGAAATAGATGCAAAGCTTGAGAGCTTTCCTCTCGTAAAGATATTAAAGGCGTATGGGATAACAAAAGGCAGTGTAAATGCCGATTATCCGAGGTATCTTAGAACTCTTGATTCACTCTATACAGCAGAGAATCTTTCAAAGCTCAAGTCATACTGTATAGCTCATACGGCATACGAAGCAAGTTCATATATCGATCTTGCAGCTAAAAATGCTTACTACAAACTTGTGGGAGCTGACGGATATACAGATGAGGAGCTGAATGATTTCTGTGAGGGAGAGCTTTTATCCGGCAGAGGCATAATGGGAGTTGCGGTTGAAAATGCGTATATGACATATTTTGTCAGTGATGAAGACAGAGACGATATCACTAAAATGGCCAATGATATAAAAGCTACATTCCGAGAGATGATCGAAGGCGAAGACTGGATGTCGGAAGAAGGAAAGAAGGCTTCGATCGAAAAGCTTGACAAAATGGAATTCAATGTCCTTAAGCCCGATGTCTTCATAGACAGCGCATATCTTTCGGTTGATCCCAACGCAAGTTATCTTGATGCCTACGCGACTGTTACCGTTAATACAAGAAAGCATCTTGGCGGACTTGTGGGAAGTGAGCGCATCAGGGGAGATTGGCGCTATGATATCCAGACGGAATCGACCACTACTGTAAATAACTGTTTTTACTATGGTGCATACAACCAGTTCTTTATCCTTAACGGATTTATAACTGACGAAACCTACAGATCCGATATGAGCTATGAAGAAAAGCTCGGAAGACTCGGAGAGGTCATAGGTCATGAGCTTACTCACGGCTTTGATCCCATGGGTATACAGTACGACAAGGACGGAAATATGGTCGTAACGGATGATAATCCTTACGGATGGATGCCTGAAGAAGATTACAAGGCATATACCGAAAGAGCACAGAAGCTGGTTGATTACTTCAGCAAATTTGCTCCCTATCCCTACAGTAAATGTGACGGAAATATATACAGGGGAGAAGCGGCAGCCGATATCACGGGAATGCAGATAGGTCTTAAGATCGCATCAAAGATAGAGGGCTTTAACTACGATTCATACTTCAGAAATCATTCGAAGCTTTGGGCAAAGCAGTCAACTCTTATAGTTGAGCGCGGGGATATCTTTAACGAGCATCCTCTTTGCTATCTCAGGATCAACGCAACATGCCAGCAGTTCAATGAGTTTTTTGAGACCTATGGCATCAGCGAAGGCGACGGAATGTACCTTGCCGAAGAAGACAGAATAACTATTTGGTAATGAAAAATACCGGGAGCAAATTTTGCCCCGGTATTTTTTCTTAATCATAAAGAAGGTTTATTAAATTTCAATAAAACAAAGGACAAAAAATGCATTTTATGTTATCATCCTCTCGTAAGCAGTGGTTTATGTGAATAATCTTTGGTAAATGTACGATCTTGAACTTTCTGATTCTTTCTGGATGTTCCTGCTTATGATTTCAACTTTTTAACTGGCAGGAATATCATTAACATAGTCCTTTTTCATTTTGGTTGACGTTGTTTTTCCGATGTTTCTGCCGCTTTTTTTTCGGGGAGGTAAAAGCATATGATTAAACGAAAAAGACTGAAATGTAACTATGAATTGTTTTTTGATTTAAGGGGGGACTATTATGGGAAAGACAGACATCAGGACAAATGAGTACATGGCGGATAATGCCAGATTCGCGGATCTCTTTAACTTCTTTTTGCATGATGGGAAGCAGGTTATTAATCCTGACAAGCTGAGGGAGATGGACAGGACTGCTCTGGCACTTCCTTTCGGAGACAATCAGGATATATCTGAGACAGTACAGAAATATCGGGATGTATTTAAACTGCTGGCAGCTATGGAGGATGATGAGGCTACATACATCCTGCTGGGTGTGGAGGACCAGACAAATGTTCACTATGCCATGCCAGTCAGAAGTATGTTTTATGATGCTGCACAGTATGTCAAACAGGTAGAAGATGCTGCTAAAAGGCATCGAAGAAAAAAGAATGAAAGCAATAAAAATGCAGAAAATGGTGAGATCGAAAATGTTAGCCATAGCAGCTCGGAGTTTTTAAGCGGATTTTATAAAGAGGATAAATTGATCCCGGTTATTACATTAGTTGTATACTGGTCTCCGGATAAGTGGGACGGACCGCAAAGCATTCATGAAATGCTTGCCATTAGTGATGGAAGCCTTCTAAAGTTCATACCGGATTATAAGATCAATCTTTTGGAACTGGGAGCGATAAAAGATATCGATTTTAAGAAATTTCAGACTTCACTGGCGGAGGTTTTTCAGTTTATTAAATATTCAAAGGATGATGAGAAACTGGAAAACATTGTTAGCGAGAATAGTGAATTTACTCATATGGACAGACGAACGGTAGAATTGATAAACACCGTTACGAACTTGGGATTGGAGATTACAGAAGATAAGGAGGAACTTAATATGTGCCTTGCAATAGAAGAGATGAAAAAGAAAGCCAGGGAAGAAGAAAGGAAAGAGATGGAGGCCAAAATGTGCCTTGCAATAGAAGAGATGAAAAAGAAAGCCAGGGAAGAAGAAAGGAAAGAGATGGAGGCCAAAATGTGCCTTGCAATAGAAGA